>Ga0210036_1002441_pt1 | contig 19703 bp, 17 predicted proteins | sample CryGeymeta201515_FD_185469 | JGI IMG/M metagenome (GOLD analysis project Ga0210036, IMG submission 185469) | Groundwater microbial communities from Crystal Geyser aquifers in Utah, USA - Crystal Geyser metaG 2015-15 (SPAdes) (version 2) | ecosystem: Environmental > Aquatic > Deep subsurface >...
CCCGTGATTTTTCAATATCCCGGAATTGGTGATCACTAAATCGTCAAACAAGCCCGGGATATGGATATCCCGGAAAATTGGATACACAGCCCCGGGATTTTTCCATATCCCGGGAATGGTGATAACAAATACTCTACTAGCTAGCGTTGAGTAGTACTAGTACGGTAGCTGTACTACAGTACTACGAGTGGTAATACTAAATACCATGACGACATACTACATAGAGACACCCAGGCGTCGCTTGTTTAAACAATCTATTCATTGGAATGGCATCGGTAAGAGCCGTTATTAAATTCTCGCCGCTCTGTTACTACAGTAGCTAGTCGTAGATTTTAAGCCCAACAAAATAAACCCAACAACAAGAAGCAAAGATTTGGAGCAAAACAAAATTAAACTACAACATTATATTGTTTGTCAAACAACAATTCATTCCTATTTCAATTAGATTTGTAAAACATCACAATGGGAGCTGTTTTGACTCGTCTATTGGAAATCTTTTACACCAAAAAATTAGACATTGTGGTAATTGGATTGGAGAATAGGTACGTGCATTCCGTTCTATGCGTTCTGATCGTTATAACAGCAGGTTGTTTGATTCTTTGGTGTTTGATCACTCTTCATTACCTCCCTGTAAACGAACTAGCTTTGTTTGTACAATGTACACATATCACTGATTGTTCTTGTATTGTTATTGAATGTTCTTACTATAGTGGAAAGACAACCCTCTTGTCAGTCTTGGCTCACGGGGAACCCGTCGAAACAGTTCCTACCATTGGTTTGAACGTCAAAGTCTTCAAGAAAGGAAAGGTTAATATGAAATGTTGGGATATAGGTAAGCTAATACAGCAGTTATAATGTCAACAACAAAATGACTGTGTGGGTATTTTTTTATCTCTGCGAAAGCAAAGTGTGTTGTGTGTGTGTGTGGTAACCGAACGTGCAGATTTGGTGTTGATAATTCCATGAAAGAACAACGGTATACAACAAATAGATAAAGATTTCTGTCTTTGCTTGGACCCCATACTGAATAATAATGGGCAAAGAAATCAGCAAACAAACAATCAATAACACAAGCCTTTACAGGACAATACAACACGCTCGAATTTTCCCAAACTCGCATCGAATGACAGGCACTGGCAGATGACAAGTTGCAGTCAGAAGCAGTAGTCTAGAAAGCGCAAGCAGAACAATACACAATACATACAACAATATCTACCGGGAATCATCCTGAATCACACAGAAAAATCTCGACAGCAATAGACAAAACGAAAACAACCTCGTACCAGCTCTCTCTGCTTTCGTCGTGTACTCACTATACAACTTTTTTTTGTTCTTTCCCTGTTGTAAACACAAACGAACAAAACACAACCAAAAAAATATCAACAGGCGGTCAGGAACAATACCGAACAGAATGGAGTCGATATACCAAGGGTTGCGATGTGGTCTTGTACGTTGTAGATGCCGCGGCGCCCCAAAAATTTGTGACAGCAAAGAAGGAATTGCACAAGCTGTTGGACGATGGCAGTATCGGTACTACGCCCCTGTTAGTGCTGGCCAACAAAATTGATTTGCCCAATCATGCCGGCGAACAGGAACTGATTGAAAAATTGCAACTAAACTACGTACTGGAAACACCCTGGGTAGTACTGCCCATAAGTGCCCTCCACACCACCAATATTGATCAAGTTGTCGAATGGCTTACCAGTCAAGGGAAATAATAATGATAACGGTCATGATTATGGATTACTGTATTGATAATGATGATGACGGAAAAAGTGAACAAACATGGACAAATTACGGCAGACGTACCAGTGTATGCCGTAGGATAGCATGGTAGGAAACCAAAACGATCTATTCGATATAGAACAGTAAAATTGCATAGAGTGATAAGTGAACTGTAGTAGCAAAAGAGTGATGTCCGTAGCTAAACAAACTTTTATCAGGATCCTACTATATTATACCGCGGAGGGTATCAAAGAAACCAAGGAGCTTCTTCCTCAAAGAACTTTCTACCAAATGGCGCGGTTGTGGGATGCTTGAATGTTCTGGCACGATTTTGATCGACTAATGCCACGCGACAATCAAGGCGAACGTGACGGATAGGCTTGCCATCCACTGTCATGGAACAGTCCGCATCCGATCCTGGTTCGTCACAGTATTCCAAACTAATATCATCTTGGTCTGCAAATATTTTCACCTTACTCTCGGGACCACAAGCGGCTTGAACAGCATTTTCCGCCACCATTTTCTGCCAAAAGCGTCCGCCTGTAGCGTCAACAGCCAAGTGAGCGGACACCCATTGAAACGCGCCGTCTAAAATAGAGCGGACACCTCGATCTCCCCAGCAACCAGCTCTCCATACCACAGTCTTCAATCCGCTGCGTTTGCCCAAATGGCGCAAGACATCCACTGGTTCGCCGCCCTCCACCGACTCCACGATAACTCCTTGCTCCAACAATCTGTTCTTGAGCTCTTGAGCAGTTTCCAATTGTTTGTGTATCATGCGCGTTTGTTCGAAGGCGGCTTTTTGGAATTCAATAGCAGATTGTGCTGCTTCAGCCGCATCGCCCGTCTCAATTGCATCCAAGGCCGCAGATGCTGCTTCAGCCGCTTTTTTGGCCGCCTCAGCAGCAGCTACCGCTGCCGCTTTTGCTTCCACACTCTTTCCACGTCGCAACAAGACGCGGGTTGGTTTGCGGCCTTTCCCGGCCCAAAAAGCTTCAACGTCAACACCCGGTGGATTGTAGGGGCTGTCGTTCGTCAACGGAAGATATGCCAAGTCGGAAGCATCCAACGTTAGGATGCGTTCCACTCCAGGTGGCAACTGGCATCCATGAGTGGCCAGCCACTTGAGACCGTTCAATCGGGCCGTAAGAGAATCATCTTCAGCTGGGCCGTTTCCGGGACGGGGAAAGGTTGCCACGACAGCATCAGCTTGTTCGTACCATGGCGTGACAGGACTTGCATCGATTCCGCCTTGATAGTCTTCTTCTTCAAAATCGAGCGACATGATTTCGTCGTTGAGCGCTTCGTCTTCGTCCGACTCGTCGTCCCAAACAACCTCTGGCGGCGGCGCAATCTCGTAGGTTCCAAAGTCACGAAGGTTGTATATTTTTCCATTGTGACTCTTTCCAAATGCATTCCCGCGACGCGCAAAGGCCTCAATGTTATCCGAGTCAACCACACTACAATGAAGATATCCTAAAGGTCTTTTGAACATGTCGAATTGTTTCCTGGCGACTCTTTTGATCTATAGATGACGACAAGCGATCGCAGTAAACGCAGATTGTCAGAGGTAGACGAAGAAAAAGCACATCGTTTAATTCAATTACCACAAGAACAAAATATGAACTGGCTTGACTTACCTTGCTGTTAGATAGCGCCGTAAACTCCGGAATGAGCTCGACGCACTCCTGATGCAACTCATCGGTGGCTTGCAAGACGCGCACAGAAAGTCCCGCTCGATGCAAGGCAGCAGCGCCCTTGTACGCCAATTCTGGAACAGGATAAGGGCATCCAATAACAACATTGGGAATGCCAGCTTGTTCGATCAACTTTGTAATCGAGGGCATTTCCTCGCCTTTGTCAACGGGAGAGGGCTCCAAAGTTACATAGAGAGTCGAACCAGCTATATCCTCTCGCAACTTTGGATCGGATACCCAGTCCACGCACCACTCCTTCAAAGGTGTAGCCTTTATTCCGGCATCGGCAATAGCGCCTTGCACACATCCCCGTTTGTAATTGGACCGACCCTTACCCAGGATCCGTCCGTCGGCTGTTACCAGCACTGCTCCTGTAGTAGGTTTAGGAAAAGCACTATCGTAACCTCGTTCTCCTCCTCTACAGGTGACAATACAAAACAAAACAGAGAGGGAAGGAGTTTTGTACAGAAATTGATGAGCAGCAATAACAAAAAGAAATCAATTACTCGTTTTTTGTTCCCCTACATATTCATTCTTACCCAGACAGAGCCTGTTCAATGGCCATTCCCATAAATTCTTCATCCATTTGTGCTTGTACATCGTCTACGATACTCTCAAATTCATTCAGCACTTCCATTGTGATATTTTCATGTTGTTCTATTGTAGGTGTGTTGGGGGCATAAGAAGTAGTGGCGGTGGCGACGGCTGTGGCAGTAGTAGTGGCAGTGGCGACGGCTGTGGCGGCGACGTTGGCAGTGGTTCCATTGTTCTTTTTGTCGTTTGCGTTCTTAATTTCGAATCCTTCCTTCTTTTCTTCCGCTTGGACCTTCAAAACAACGAGACGTCGACTGGTAGCGTGTACCAAATCTGTTGTTGGTGCTGCTGCTGTTGCAGCAATGACTCTACCATGAGGAGGCAACGAAAAGCCTTGAATGCGGGGCACTGTCAAGAGGAACGTGACGATTAGTAGAAACGTCCGCATTTTTCATACAAAAATACTCCGAGTAGCTACTACTGACTGACTACAAGTAAATAATGATTGTCTTGTAGATCTTTTTTTCGAATTTTGTTTTCTTTGGCTTTTTCGATGAAACAATCTCCTCAGTACAGCAGAAATAGTTGTTTGTCTTTTTATGATGGTGCAGAGATAGCAGAACAAAACATGGGATAATATTATTAACAACAAGCACTAGACTAGCTAGAGTGTATCTTGATAATGACGAGATTAGATTCGTTCGTTGACGATGGCTGTTGTTTTGGTTGGTGTTCCTTCATCAAAACTTCCAGCTGTTGGTCCTTAACCCTATTGTACCACAACTAGCTGCTTACTCTACCTACCAGGTAGCGTGCCAGGTATCATATTGATAGTAGGGACTCATTGTATTTTTTGTATGGGATACTGAGTGTTTTTTCCCTTTGAAACAAGTTCAACCTTTCCGAAGTACGGACGTACTAGACTAGTCTGCTTGCATCTTGCTTGGACAGTAAAAGCATACTCTGGTAGTGGTAGTAGTGCTTAGAAGTAGAAAAGAAAAAAAGCAAGCGCAACTACATCCCTTGCAGCAGCACCACCCACCAGTTGATTTGGTGAAAGGATAGGATAATCTTCCTGGTGGTGCCTGCTACAGTATTTTACATCAATAGTTTGTCCGCCTATAATTAGTTAGATAAATAATTATTTACATTATAGAACATGGTGAGGTACTTCCTTCCTTCCTTCCTTTATATTGGAGGATTCCCAGCCGCAAAGTGTAGTGTTTGTACCTGGTAGGGGGCGCCGCGCTCCCTAATCCCAACCTAATCCCAAATCCCAACTATGTTGTACTACTACTACTACTAGCTCTAGCGTAGTAATGTGCAATTTGCCTGGAATTGGCAATGCATTGAGTTTGATTCCTTCTTAGATTCGATGAAATAAAAAATAATAATCTATTCATCCTTGATGACAAGATTCGAAAGATTTTCTTTCACTCTGCAGAAATAATACTAATAATATTTTAAACTAGAGTATTCGTATTCACAAGAGTTAGAAAAATGTTAGACTACTACTCTCCCTTGTTGTAGCATCTTTTTCAGTAAACAAACAACACATTCATTGAGTTACATATTCTTTGAAAAGGAGTGCCTTTTGCTCATTGAAGACGGCGCTGCTGCCTAGTAGAGTAGAGTTGCTGAATGCTGAATCGGACATTCGGACTACATAAGCTGGAGGCTGGAGCTGGTTGCTTGAGACGACTCCCCCAAAAATAAAAGGATCTGTTCTACACGGTGGTACTTTATACCTGCATGCACGGCAACAAAAACTGCTAGTACACAGCGTATACAAATGTTTCATTGGGACGAGTTTTCGTCATGGTGTACCGACCACAAAGTACAAATAAGTCTCGTGGTTGGTGGTACTGGATTGACGATCATTCCACTTGCCTATCTATTCCGATACCGACAATCGATCCGACGGCGATTGAAAGAGATTCAAGATGATTTTTCTCGAGATATTATGGTTCGCGAGACGACTACTACTACTACTACTACTAATAATAATAATAATAATAACAACGCGGTCGTCGGAACGTCCTCGAAACTGCGAAGAAAAATTCGTTGCTTGGAATTGAATCCTCCATTTGTGAATGCACACAAGGATCAATGGAAGCTGATGAGTCTCGGAGAATACTTGAGCAGTCTTCGTCCATGTGTTCCTGGCTCCAATAATGGAAACGAAAAAGACTCTCCGAGCGACAGCAAGAACCTGCCAATCAAGTTTATTGAACGTGAACTAGAAATAACGGTTGGGTCGGTATTGCTAAAGGCCTTGGGCCAAAGATTTGGTGCAGCTATTCTTCCTCTGCTGGGAATAACAGATGTAAAGTCGAGAACAGCCAGTATAGCTACTTCCATTGCTAGTTGGTGGGGCTCACATTTTTTGGTCACAGAAAAGCTAGAAGAATTGAATGATAATGCTTTTGATGCAGGTACGTTCGCCTTTTCTCTAAACGAAATCTTTGGTTTTGTCAACGTGCGTGAGAAATTTGTCAAATCAACAATGGAGATCAAATCCATTGACTTGCTCAAATGCGGTGAAGTGGGATACGAACCTTCTTTTGGACAACCTCTGCGAGAACAAAAGGCAGAAAGAACTGACAATGAAGTGGAAAAAATGAATCATGATACGCTCGATCCGCCAATGATACTAGAAGATTTGATTCCGAATCCATTTATCATTTCGAAACATTGGAACAGCGCTATTGAAGGCATGGAACAGGTGCTCAAGTCAAATTCTACCGTTACATCGCCTGTTGTTCCAGACGCCGAAAAAACGGAGACGAAAGGTGCCAACTACGATCCGGGAGATCGTTCCTTTCCAGAACCGACACCCATAAATCCACGCCTTTTACCTGATCTGTATTTGGGTTGGGGCGACGCAGAATGCACACACACGAAGCGAGAGATCCCACGGAATCGTCTACTGGCAGTTCTCTTAAATAAGCTGTCTCATAATTTTTACAAAAAGGAACAAAAGCAGTCGGACTTTTTTGAGGTGAAGATGGAAGAATCATCGACTTCCATCCAATATCCACACAATTTCCTACAAGCACTGATCGATGCTGGGCATACAGTTGAGGTGTGCCCACGAGCGTCAATTACATCCTTTGGACTTGCCCTGTGCGTCAAAGAGCAGGATGGGTCCTGGTCGAATGTCCCACTTGGAATATTTTTTCATTCTGGGTATGAAAGAAAGGGCGACAACCATCCGGCGGTACTTTGTATGCCCCACGGTGGCATGGACCTACGTCTCAAGGGACCACTGGTCGGCAAGGACGAGGATGGTCAGGACAATAAATGCGACATTCAGTTCTACGTGGCGATTGAAGGCATGTGTGGATGGCATTCCAATCACAATGCAAGCGTTCCTTGGAAACAAACCACTTCCTTCAGCGATATTTATACCAAGAAACAGTCCATACTCGCTGTGAAATTGGCCGGTATTCTGGCTGTGACGTTTAATGCTCTTGGAACAGAAATGGATCTCCCCAACGGAGGATATGGTCTCTTGGGCGTTTGCAATGACACTGCCGCTTTGTTAGATTTTGCCGTGCGTGGCGAGACGAATGTGTTCCCTCTCGTATCGACCGGGCGGTTTTTGATACGCTCGAGTCGCCGATTGATTCAGCTGTACCGAAACATCAAACAACTGGAGGGCGATGATAAAGAAGATACTCAGGATGTGGGAGGTGACGATATTCGCAAGCTCATCGTTGCGTGCTGCAAGGTCCCGTCAGATTTACAGGCCAGTCCATCGAACTTGATCAGCTCATCGAAGCGATTTTTGGCAAGCCAACCAGAGCTCTTGTGCTTTCAGTTGGAAGAAGAGAGCAGACAAATTATGACCGATCTCAAGGACGTCTTTGGTCAATTTGATCAAAGTTTGTTTAAATTTTTATCATAGTAGTGTTTGTTGTTTTAAATAATACGAAAGCATAAAAGGATCAAAAGTTTTGCAAGCTGGCTTGTGATCAAACCGTTTCGGAAATCATGAGTGCACATACACCTCGATGCATAGGCGTCCCTTCCGTAAAGGGGCTCATTTCGACTCTTTTTTTGTGTATGCTAACACATCCATTGGTAGCTCATTCATAGCTGTTTTTTTTTCGTCTGGTGCGAAAAAACTCTCGGCAATTGCAATTGCAATTGCAATTGTAATTTGTAATGCACAGATGCAAATGGTCACAGATCTTGTGCAGAGGTGTGGGTGGATACAGGTAGCATGACTTTTAGCTTCGTTTCCAATTTCTTGTTCTGATAAAGCATTACCTTGCTTATCTCGTTCTACTTCCTGCCTGATGAACCTGGAACAAAGCGGCGCTCGACGCGACAGCTGCTTATTACTGCTACTACTAGCTAGAGTATGGACTTTCAAATTCGTATCTATCGCGTCTGGTAGAGATTTTTTATGCCCGGGCGGGCGACCGCATTCTTTTGGATTCTTTTTTGTTGTTGTTGCTGACAAGTAAGTGAGCGAAGTCAGCAGGTCGACGTGAGCGACCGCAGAAGGGAGGGTTGAAGAAAAGCGAAAGAACAAGAAGTAAGATGCCATCATACATCATATTATAATCATGATGATGTTGTAATGTTCTTACTTGTCTTATTCTCAGGGAATACGATAACTTCTGACAAATTTCACGAGAACAATGATGATGACAAACAGTAGTGGAACTAGCATTGCTCGCTGGAGCATCTTGATATTATCCTGTTGGAGTTGTTTTCAGTCATCCCACAACTTCTCTCCGACAACTAGTATCGCTTTGACGCAAGCTTTCACTTCATTTCCTTCTTCGCCATCACAACAACAACAAAAATTACTCCGCCGTTACAGAACCAATCAATCATCATCATCATCATCATCATCATCAACATTATCAACAACATCTGCTCTGAATGTTGCCTCCACAGAACGTTCTTGTATCGAACTGATCGATCCGCAGACGGGTTGTGAGGTAGTGTTGGTTGGTTGTTTTCATGGATCACCGTCATCCGCACAGGATGTACAACGAGAGTTGCGATCAAGCACTACTGCTGCAACGAATCTCAATCCACACTGCTCGACCGATGCCGTCGTACTAGAGCTTTGTGCCTCTCGTTTTGCGGGATTACAAAAAGCAGTATCGTACAATGCCTTTCAATTCAAGAGGAACAACAACAACGAAGAAAACGAGCAGGAGCAGGAGCAGGAGCAACCGATCAAATTGCTTCCATACAATCATATTGTACAACGGTCACTACCTGTACGTGTGTTCAAGTTTTTAGAAAGTGTTTTTCATACGACACGTACGAAAGGGATATCTACAGGACTTGCATCTGGTATTTTGGGTGCTGTCAGTGGTTTACAAACCGCTTTAAGTGGATTTACTCCTGGATTGGAATTTACTACTGCTTTGGAGTTTTCCTTGGCGTCAGGACAGCAACAATCTGCTTGTGATCTGATTTTAGCAGATCAATTGGTCGATGAAACGATTGAAAAAATTGGAAAATTTCCAAACGTTGTATGTGCCATGATGGACGAAATAATTACAATGGTACAGAAGAAAAACATGAATGGATCATCGTTTGTATTTCAGGACACGCAATGGTGTCGAATGGCCAAAGCTTTGAGAATAGCATTGGCAGGAGATCCTTCCATAAAGGAGTATCAAATAAATGTTGGACAAGTAATGACTCGCAATCCAGTTGTTATTCAAGAATTGGCACGTTTGTTAATTCCGCCCATCCTCTTGACACAGATGACGCTGACAATCGTCAACGGTATCTTGCTGTCGGTTCCTTTGGACGTTAATGCTGCCGAAACGACAGTAACAGAAGCGAGCATGCAGGCAACAACAACAGCAGCAGCAGCAGCGACAACAATACCATTGCTACTAAATCTGAACAATGTCGACCTGTTCAAAATGGTATTGGATGCCTTGCCACATATTGCGGTACTGTCCATCATGCTCAGTTTTGCCTATGCATTGTTGGCTGTTCCAGTATCGCAGGTCATTTTATACGAACGAGATGATCAACTCACGAAAGGAATTCAAGCGGCATGTCGATTAGCGGCAGCCAAATACAGCAGCAATGATGATGATGATGATACAGAAGATGATAAGAAGAGCAACAGACCAGGTCGAGTCGTGGCAGTGTTAGGATTGCTGCACATCAATGGCATAGCACAACGGTTACTATCCCAAAAGGAGGAGCAACCGATAGAGTCGCTGTTGGCAGGTAACACTGTTTTGACCGAAATTACCGCAAGTATTGAGAACGTCGCCAAGAAGCCGTAACACCTTCCATCCTGATCCAGTACAAACTGTTTTTCTCTTCATCAACGAAAGATTCAGTTTTTAACGTCATTTGCCATTCAATGTATTCTATGAAAGATTGTTTATAGACTTTTTTGTTTGACTAGACTAGTGATGATGCGTCGTCATTTGTTTTGTGGTTTGGTTGTACCAAGAATTGAATCATTGGGTCAGATTTTCGCTAGTGAGACAGACATCCACATGGGGAATGCATAACATTTCTCTCGACATTCCAAACACCGCGAGCAACAAGATGCCCCTGTGCTGTAGCTAAAGATGTGACAATGCTCATCATCCTGACATTGACGCTGAACAAAGAGGAACGCGGCCCTAGAAGGAGGCTTTTTCAAGGCAGTAACCCTATCGTTTCTTCTGAGAACATTTACGAAGGAAAGTCATCCACTGTCTTCACTGGGATGCAATCTTCAAGAATCCGAGAATCCGTCTACCATGGTATATTATTTCGTTTTTCATTTCCGTTTTCTTCGTCGAGTATATGCCGGCACAGAATTTGTATTATTTCCCGGTGGTAAAGCCCCACCAGAAGGTCGTAACTTGGGTGCCAAACCTCCGTTCGCTAAAAAGAAAATCTTCCAGCGGTGTGCCGAATCCGTATTTCCCGCCAGCCACTGTCGGAAAATGGGAGTCCGTTTGCACTCTTCAACAATTTCGGCTAGTAAATGGGCATTAAGAAAGGAAAAGGTAAGCCATAAGGGAGTCTACGTCTACAATGTGCTGGTGCGGCACGCTTTCACTAATAGCTCGTTTTATTCAATCCATCCTTTTTTGTGTGTGCTTACCTGGTACACCCAATTCGCTCCGACAGGCAGCTCGGAATTCTTCCTCCTCGTCCGAGGTAATCGTGGACACCAGAAGATCTCCATCTTTGGTTATTAGAGCCTGTAATAATTCGTAAGCTTTCGTAAGCTGTAGAAATTCATCGTTGGATTCGTCGTCGCTGCTGCTGCTGCTGCTGTCTGTATTAGCATCGTCACTATCACCATCGTCATTATTGTTGGCAACTGCAGGTTTCATGTCTGGATGACACTTCTTCGCGGCGGCAAAGTAGGCTTGTCGTAGGGCTTTCAAAGTGATGGGCTGTTCGCTTGTGAATGCTTGGGTCGGAAATCCCAGTAAAGCACGAGCCGCTCGAGTAGTGATGCATCTTTTCGGTGTCGCCGTTTTGGCCAGTCGAATGAACGACAGAGCGCTCGTAGTACTGGTGGCTATGGAGGTACTTGCAAAAGAATGCATCCAACTTCTGCTACTGTTGAATACGACCAACCTCGTCAAACCCATCAAAGTCATGCTTTTTGCGTATGGTTGTAAGATGGTGCTGTGCTTTGCTTTTGCTGAGCTGTGCCCGTTACGAAGTTAGATGAAGTCGTCTTGGGTCAGTGGAAGCAAAGAGCAAAGTGTGTGTGCTTTTGTAGACTACTGCAGTAAAAAAGTTATGAATCTGACTTGGTTTTTCTTCTTTCATCTGAGGGCACGCACAGTTACTCGAACGATACAGTCAAAGAAAACGCACAGTTGCTCGACTTGTGATATTGCACTGAACTAATGAAAAACGAGAAAAAAATGTTTTACGAGTAGACTAGTCTAGACTACTAGCTAAAGTAGACCCAGAGTACAGAGTACTCTCAAATCTCAAAGAAAGATTTCAAAGACAGAAAAAAAAAAATAAGAAAACCTCTTTCTCTCATTGCCTCCGTCTCGACGTGGCAGCATTTACCTCCATCACGAGCCCCAGACCCGCTGCCCAAACCTGTCATTATTCTCTCCGTCTCACGCCATACACCACGCATTTTCCCAGACCCAACGTTTAGAAAGACCGATAGCGACAAACGGAATGAGATCAAAGATAACAAGATAACAGTATAGAAAGCAGCTTTCGAAAAAAAGCTACACGGTGGATGGGGTACTTTTCCACACCGGGCGGACGAATAGAGCAGGAAATTTCAGCTGTTGAATTGTTTTGCTATTATTTGCCTGTCGTCGCTTCTACGACAGATGATGTGGGCGTAAAGCACGGGAGAAAGCAAGTAGACGAGTTGCACATTCGGGATTCCAACACAATAGTTCCCGCGCGATAATTGTGGGAAGAAAACAATTTAGTTTGAATTCAGTGTCCATTTCGACAGGTTCTCTTATCTTTGCGATTTTTGTTGTTGCAGAAAATCCCCCAAATGGACAAGGAAAAAGCCACGAATATGATCAACGGATAGCGAGCCAGTGGTCTAGAATGCCCTGGCAGATTCGGCGGATGCTAACGAACAGCATGAAGATGACGTATCTGAGAGGAGCTGGTTCCAACTGTTAACGACAGATTTCAGCTAAAAGAAATGCGTTCAGCGTTCACTTCTTTTCCTCGCGATCAAAGCTGAAGTTGTGGTCTCTGTGATGCTGTCTCATAAGCTCCAAAAATATTTGTTGATAGCCACTGAAAAATAAATGACTGAAATGTCACCGCAAAGGAACAAAAAAGATTTCAGGTCTTACAGATGTTTGCAAGATGAAAAACGGTTCAAATAATTTGTCAAAAATTTACTCACTCGTCCACCATTCTACGAGAGACATGAAGCTCATCAAAGAAATCACATGGTACCACACTTCCAGTTACCCCTACGCCGTCTCTGTAAAAGTGGATAATATTGCCTGGGGGGAATAGGACAGGTTCCAAACGTTTAGTGGTTGTTTCTTTTATGGAACCGCGGAGGTACTGATCCATGAGAGGGTCAATAACCCCTTGGATACGTTGGCTCACACTTTCTGTGAGGATCTTGGGATAAAGACGATGCAACTCAGAAAGAGCATGTTGTACATCTCGGCGAGCACTGGAAAGAAATACAGGAATGAGACGTGGCTTCTCCCAAGCCTCAAAATAAGCTTGCAATTACAAAAACTTACTATGGAACATAATCGTATTCCATGATATCTAAGAGCGCGTTCACTGCAGAGACTGCACTCATTCTTGGAACACAATCATCGTCGGCTACTACAGTGGTAATGTAATGGCTCGTCTTTTCCGACAGGTCTTTCGAAAGAAGCGCCGGGCATCCAAAACCGATTACATCAACATCGTAGTCGTTTTCATCATCATATTCCATGGCAATGATGGAGGCGGCTGGGAAAGGAGTAGCAGTAGTGGATTAATAGTGATATCATTGGAACGGCAATACAAGGAACTAAAACAACAAATACAATTCATCACTAAAAAAGACCTTACCTCCAGCTCCTAAAGAATGCCCAATAAGAGTCAAGCGAAGTTTTGGCTTTCCAGAATTCTTCAAGATATCATCGAACAACTTCTCGTTGAGAGAGAGAGAGAGAGAGAGAGAGAGAGAGATGAAAAAAGGAAACTCAAGATAAGTCGGGACTGGTAGGCAGTAATATATGTAATTTTCACCCTTCCGAATCTCGTAGGGTTTGCATTTCCAACGTACCCTCTTGTGTTTCTTGGCTAGGTATTTGCCTCCCTCCAGCAATCCGGAATGCGCCTTACCACCCTTGTAGTCCTGGTAATCGCAAAGACAATCGGTCAAAACATCTTCAATGGTTTTCGTCCCACGAACGCACTATTATCATTTGATGAAGGGAAATGCATCATTGTCAGGGAAAAAGCAGAACAAGAATGGAAGGGATAAAGAACAGAGTACTGAAGCAAGCTGGATTGATGGTGATTTGACATACCATCACAACTTCTAACCATGGACTCCAAATCTTCTGAGAACGCTTGACGGCCACAAAGTGAGCAGGTCTATTTGGGGTGCTCTCTGTTTTCGCATATACCAATTCCATGGGAGATTTGTTGTTTTCCAAACCCTCTTGTATAGTCTCTATGCTGTCAGCGTATGCAAGGAGTGCCAAGCTCAAACAATCATTCAGTTCCTCCATTTGTCGTATATCAATGCCTTTGTAGAACCTGTGTTTTTGTCGCTTCCAACTGGGAGTTTTTATGGAATCAGAATGTTCAATATAGTAGAACAGACTACTGGGATATAGCTGCGAAAAATCTACATCATCCAGGAAGCGATCGGCTGTTTTCTTGAGCTCTGTTGCATATTCTTGCATCAGAGTCCACATTTTCTCATTCGAATTTTTCTTGTCGGACACGTCGCCTTCTCCAGCGGACTCCCGCGCCTGCTTGACGATATGTCGGACAGTCTCTTCTGACCCACCAACCGCCAAGAGGTTGGCAAAACTTGTCGCCATATCACGGAATCCACCATTCGGTGCTTTGTGTTCAGCAGCAGCAGCAGCAGCAGTAGCCTGTCCAGTAGTCGTCTTATTATTGTTTGCTCGACTCTCATTTTTAAAATCTTTTTCATCATTATTGACACCAAAAATAGTCTTCAAGCTAGAAGCAATTCTGTCGAGGGTTTTATTGTCGCTTGATTCTGTTTGCTGTTTAGCCTCTTTTTTCTCGTTAGATTTTTCCGCACCAGATTCTCCACCGTCATCAGTAACACCTTGTACTCGGTCCCAAAAGCTCTTGGTAGCATCCTCTTTTAATTTGGTAATGTCAAAGATTTTTTCTTGCTTGTTCTTTTCCTCGTTTGGATTTTGCTCGGGCTTTCTTTTCTCCATTTGTGTCGTAAAGTGTCGATCATGTCTGCTGCTGACGGAAGGTTGACGTGAATCATCGTTCAACCAAGAAATTGCTGCCAAAGCTGGGAGGATAGTAGCACGATGTCTGTTTGGTTTGCTTAGACAGAGGCGAGAATGACGCGTCCTATCAAAATTTCTTGAAAGTCGACGACGAGAACAAGTCAGAAACCTGTTCATTGCTTTAGGGTTGAAAGGAAGTACAGTATAGATAGCTCAATAATAAATAATAAATATTGAAGTCCAGCTTCTGGTGCGATGCCAATGATTGTTTGCTCTGAGTTTTTTCGTAAAGAAAGTATTCGGAGGAGTAGATTAAAAAATACTCAACTAGATCAATACTGCTTTAATTCATCTTTGAATGAGGTGCTTGTTGGTAGCTCTTCTTGAGAGAAGGATTTTGCGATATATATTTCCTCATGGCTTAGATTCGAGTACAAAAATTCAGATCACCCGGGCATTCATCATGAAAGCTGGCTAGCACGCATCGCGACTTGTTTTCACTCAGGCATGATGGTGCAATTAAACAGTAGAATTCATAATAGTATTAGCACGAATAGTGTCCCTTTGTAACATTCTCATAGAGCCAATCATCTACTGATTAGAGCTGCAGACCGTGCCTCTGGTTCTCAACGTATACTGTCAACATCCAAATTCAAAGAGTTTTCGTTGCTTCTTCTTGACAATGTTGGATGGTCTTTTTAAACACAAGACTAGCGCGCGCTGCTTGTTCATTTTTATTGTCGGCAGGTTTCACAGCGTGCTGAAATCTTTCTTGACAATTACCAATCATGATCATGGCATCTCCGTGCATGACGACAAACGAATGCGGTTTTTTCGTCTGCTGTTTTTTTTGCCGCTGTCGCTCTTCCGCATCACAATTTTGTTGTGCTGTGTTTGCATTTGCATTTGGATTTTCTCGAAAGGCAACACGCCGACTCGCTCCAACACTAATAACGGCTGTTTCGTATGACCACAATCGTCCTTGATCTGGATCTGAATGATACCGCATAGCAGAACCACCATCTGGATAGTGATTGAGGAGACATCCGTCGTAATATATGCCTCCTCCTCCTCCTCCTCCAGTGTTAGCAACACTGGATGCCAGTAATAATTGATCCCGAATCTGTTTTACCAACGGTGACCACGAATTGCGTGGCATGGATTTTCCCGAATATTCAAAGGATGGTACTCCTTCATCACCCTCCCAAGCTGTTTCACGTCGTTCCTTGACGTGTTGTTGTGTGGAAGTCGTCCGAATGGTATCTACCTGAAAGTTCACTTGCGCTACAAGATTGTCCACAGTCAAGGTATCAATTTCTTCCTGCCCCAAAAGAAAACCTGGTAAGATGGTGAATGGCAGTGCACACTCTTGATAGGCGAAACGCAATGGTTCTGGAAATTTCAGAATCAAAGTGTTTTGATCGTTGTCATCGTCGTTACCGTAGACATGTTGTAGAGACTGGTATGCCCAATACAATCCACTCAACTGATGATGATGTAGTCGTAGTACGGGCACGACTGGATTGTTGCTCTTGTTTGTTGTGCTAGTCGCAGTAGCGTAATTGGTTGTCCAAAATGTCAAGATCGGTTGACAAGATTCCAATGTCATATACTCACTTGGTAATATGCGTGCTAAAATGGCAATTGCTTTGGTACCCTCCACAATAGACTCCAACAACATATCGGAATGTATTTCTGTAAGGCACGCCGTTGTTGTAGATGCCAATGCTTGAATGATTTGATGTAACATTCGTTTTGTCGCAGATGAAGCTGATGTAGAATCACGGAGAGGTGACAATGCTAATAGCTGCTTTTGCAGGTACTCCTTCCAACTTGTTTCGTTCCGCGTACTATTATTTCTATTTCCTCGTCCGTACAAGTATTCATTCTGGAGCGTTAGAAATTGTTTGGATAGTCGAACCAATGTTAAACTTGATACAGCAGTGCACATTGTTGTTGTGCCCTGCTGTGGATCTACTAGTTTTTCCATTGTCGGAGGTGACAGATGACAACCCACCGTTTGCAATACCTGAGCTGGAGTTGTACATTTTGAAGAGAAAATGCCAAGGACGGTGATTGTGATGATTGTTGTTGTTCGGAAGATTGTTGTACTCGTACATGTGATGTCGAAGTCGAAGAACGAGACGATTCTTCCTCCGTTATAGCGCTTCCAGGACGTCTAGCAGCATTACAAGTATTAGTAATAGCAGCAGCAGCAGCAGCAGATGTCAAATAAGCATCTGATTCAATTCTTCTTCCTTGTTGGCGTCGTCGTTGAACTGCAGTAGTTCTGGAAGGATGCCAACCCTGAACTGCTTGAAATCCATGGCATGAGGATGAAAATAAAGAGAATAGAGCGACAACCAGGAACAGCCAAATTGGTAGTATCATTGCTACTGTACTTGTAATAATGTACTGTGCCACCAGAGCTGGCTGGTTGAGAGTTGAGAAGTATTGGGTAGAGGGAAAAAATTGAGAGGAAGGAAAACTGAAAACGATCATACAAGTGTTGCGATGCTAAACTAAAAAGTACTCGTAATTATTATTGGTTGGAGATACCTGTTTTTTTTTTCAATACTTACAGTGTGCGACCAAAGTTTTGTCGTCGTCCATTAACCCTAAACATTCTTTGCAATTATTCACCTTCCCGGAACGACGACACCAAATTCCTCCCTTTTGGTTGGCAGAAAAAGAACCAATCAATTTAACAACTTTCAAAATTCCCATTTACTAATCTTAAGATGTCTTACTTCTTCACCAACCACACATGCTAGTAATACTGCTCTAGTAGCTAGTAGTAGTCTAGTACAACAACAACGCAACAAAAAAGAACCTCTTTCACCACGACCAACAACAAAAAACGATCGACAATGTTTTCCATCCGTCACATTGCTTCAGCTAGCCTCCGCCGCAAAGGAGGACTGATATTTCCAACATCAGGACCGAGTCGAGTCGCAGCAACAGCAACAGCATCGGTGCGCAGCAAGTCTGACAAAGCCACAAAAGCCGCCGTCGATGCTTCCACTATCAAAGTACCTCCTCCTCCTCCTCCTCCTCTCAATGCCACTGCCAAAGTAACGACTGACGCTTCTACTGCAGAACCACCCGTACCGATTGGACTGTGTCTTTTAGCAGCAGCAGCGGGAGTAGCTACCGTGTCTGCTACAGCTGCTATTGTCGAAACAGCGACAGCATCCAATGTACCAAACTTTGATCCTAATTTAGAACGTTACGATACATCCACCTTTGCTGGACGCTTTTCGAGAATGTTACTAGCATGTGATCCACGTCTCTTGGTGTACTCGGACGAACGAGTTCGAAAAAGTCAAGAAATGGTCGTACGTAGTTTAGTTTTGTATTCAAAAGCTTCCTTATGACGTTATTGATAGAGGGTGCTTTCTGTTTCTCATTATTGGCTCACCTCGCTCACCTCTTTTACCTTACTTTTTCTGTTTTATGCATTTGCAATAACCAAAACTACAAACAACAGAACAATTATAAGGATTGGATCAATGGTACGAATGAAATGAATCGAACCTTGTGGGAAGCCAAACGAATTGTCGATGCCGCAGTCCATCCTGATACCAATGAAATCATTCCACTACCCTTCCGAATGAGCGGCTACGTAGCGTTTAATGGACCCGTTTGTGTTGCCATGCTCGCCAGTCAATCTACAGTGCCACTCTTGTTCTGGGCCTGGATCAATCAATCTCAAAATGCTTTGGTCAATTATTACAACCGCAATGCTTCGAGTCCCATGTCCAATGAAACGCTCCTCAAGAGCTACGGAGCAGCTGTTGGTTCTGCTCTGGTAGTGGCCTTTGGTTTGGCCACGATCATCCAAAGGCGGTTCGATGCAGCCAAAGCCAAATCGCTCTTGAGATGGGTCGCCTTTCCCAGTGCTGTGGTGGCTTCCAGTCTCAATTGTTATATTGTGAGGTCACCCGAAATTGATTCCGGAATTCCACTTTTTGACAAGGACGGAAATGATGTACTAAAAGGCGAAACCAGCCAAGTTGCGGCTACTCGAGGTGTTAATTCTACGACGTTGTCGCGTGCAATATTACAGGCACCGGTATATTTCTTTCCTCCGGTCTTGGTCAGCATGGGACCCCTCAAGACTATTACTACGAAACATCCCAGACTGGCAGTGCCAGTAACAACCGGTATGGTATTGGTTAGCTTTGGAACTGGATTGCCAGCAACAGTTGCTATCTTTCCGCAAATTGCCGAAATTAATGCATCGGAGGTGGAAGACAAATTCAAGCATTTGCGAAATTCCAAAAATAATGAACCCTACGAAGTGTTTTATTACAATAAGGGTCTGTAAAAAATGCAAGTGGAAAAAGAAATATTATAATAATAAAGAAAAAAATCTATGAACCGATAAAACTAGAGACTTCTGCACTCGGCTGAAAGAAAAATTGGAGTGTAGGTAGGCGCTACCGCGACAGAATAATCAATCCAGCAGCTGCTGCTTTACTCTTTTGGTTTATTCTGCTGGGAGGGTGCTTGAAAAATACTTCAGTAGCACGATAATAAGACGTGTTATTTTTGTCAGGTTTTGACCACCGGTCAAAATGGGTCGAGAATTTTTTGACCCAGACCAAAATAATAGTAGATAATAATACGTGCCGAGTAGTAATAATAAGTAGTCTACTGTACGTATTAATAGTAGAAAAATTCAGAGCCAGCCGAAGGGAACGTGAGACAAGGAGACCCGAATCCGACGTCACCGGAATGACCCGAAATGCCCCATCCCGTCTCCCACTCAGAAACAGGAACACATCGGGAGAAATCGGATACGACTATTCCCACTTCGGGGAAGAAGATCCAC
>Ga0210036_1002443_pt1 | contig 19699 bp, 20 predicted proteins | sample CryGeymeta201515_FD_185469 | JGI IMG/M metagenome (GOLD analysis project Ga0210036, IMG submission 185469) | Groundwater microbial communities from Crystal Geyser aquifers in Utah, USA - Crystal Geyser metaG 2015-15 (SPAdes) (version 2) | ecosystem: Environmental > Aquatic > Deep subsurface >...
TCATGGTCTAGAACATATAAAAGATTTCTACTATTGTAGATTTGCCTTAGTATGCATTCTTGTTGTTTGTCTAGAACATATAAAAGATTTCTACTATTGTAGATAGCATGACGCACAACAAATCGGCATCGGTCTAGAACATATAAAAGATTTCTACTATTGTAGATTTGCGAAGGATTTTCAATATTGACAGATGTCTAGAACATATAAAAGATTTCTACTATTGTAGATCTGCTTGTGATCTAGCTTTTTTTATTGTCGTCTAGAACATATAAAAGATTTCTACTATTGTAGATATCTTGCGAAGTTTGTCAATCTTTTTGAGTCTAGAACATATAAAAGATTTCTACTATTGTAGATAATTATTGAAACTCTATTATCTATATTATGTCTAGAACATATAAAAGATTTCTACTATTGTAGATTTCATACAACATTATACACCCTGTCTATCGTCTAGAACATATAAAAGATTTCTACTATTGTAGATAGAACTGATGCTAGATCTATGATGACGTCTAGAACATATAAAAGATTTCTACTATTGTAGATTTACAGAAACAACCGAAGCAGATAAAGTCTAGAACATATAAAAGATTTCTACTATTGTAGATAGACCTGATGCTAGATCTATGATGACCTGGTCTAGAACATATAAAAGATTTCTACTATTGTAGATAAATAAGACTTTGACAACTATGAGAAGGTCTAGAACATATAAAAGATTTCTACTATTGTAGATATATAGTTGTATTCACACTTAATGAGTGATGTCTAGAACATATAAAAGATTTCTACTATTGTAGATTTGTAGGAGCAGTACCACTATTATGTCGAGTCTAGAACATATAAAAGATTTCTACTATTGTAGATTATCGATGTTACTTGCATGTCGTCAAAGTCTAGAACATATAAAAGATTTCTACTATTGTAGATTTTATTTTTTTCTTTATATTTCTTCATATGTCTAGAACATATAAAAGATTTCTACTATTGTAGATTTATCTTATCTACAGCTTCATTAAGCATAGTCTAGAACATATAAAAGATTTCTACTATTGTAGATTGAAAAAAAGTGAGAGTATAATGTCAGACGTCTAGAACATATAAAAGATTTCTACTATTGTAGATAGGTACAGTTAATGCAGACGGTACAGGTCTAGAACATATAAAAGATTTCTACTATTGTAGATCTCAATGTTCTCTGTACTGTCGATGTTTGTCTAGAACATATAAAAGATTTCTACTATTGTAGATTCTTATATCAAGTACTTCAAACAAAATTGTCTAGAACATATAAAAGATTTCTACTATTGTAGATAGAACAGAAGTCTTAATTGTCATACTCATGTCTAGAACATATAAAAGATTTCTACTATTGTAGATATAGTTTAGATAGGGACATTACTTGGGTCTAGAACATATAAAAGATTTCTACTATTGTAGATATTGGATTACGTCGCTTTATTGGGTAGTCTAGAACATATAAAAGATTTCTACTATTGTAGATAGATACATGCTATACAGTGAGGTATTTGAGTCTAGAACATATAAAAGATTTCTACTATTGTAGATTTGCAAGATCTTTTTTTCAAGAGCAATTCTGTCTAGAACATATAAAAGATTTCTACTATTGTAGATTGCTGCAATTGGTTTTACTCAAACTGGTTGTCTAGAACATATAAAAGATTTCTAGTGCATGCTAACCTCCCTCCCAAAACAATACCTCCCTAACACTCATCTCTACTAACACTTACCGTGTCAGAGATTTTTTTTGTGAAAAATGCAAAATAGCTAGAAATTGTCAACTGTATTCATATACGTAGTACTAGTACTTTTTTTTCTTTTTGAATCACATGCACAAAAATCTTCTCGCGCTCAATATTTTTTCTTTTTTCAAAGGTTTTATGCTTTTGATGCCGATTGTTGTATTGTTTTTCCAAAGTCGTTGATTGTCTTTGTGAGAGATTTTTTTGTTACAATCGATATTTGCGTTTTCTGTTTTTGCTCTAGAAGTGCCGACTGGATTTGTGTGAGATAAACGATGACGCAAATCATCATTGATTTTGTGAGCTTTTGTCTCTGTTGCAGGGTATCTTGTATACACTGTGTGATTCGGATTTTGGCGATTGGTAGTTGCAGAGCTGATTTTAGCGCTCTGATATACACTTGTGTCATGAAGCGATACTGCTTTGCTCTACGATACTTTGCTCTCCGAATCAAAACAAAATACATACAAAAAACACATTTGAAGGTATTATTCGATCAACGCTTTGTCAGAATGACTTGCGTGACTTTTGTGATGATATTTGGCGACTTTTTCTCTCGTTGTGCCTGCATATGCGCAGGTCTGATCCGCGGTGATTGCTGTGATAGCATTGTTGTTTGTTACAGAACCGCCTCGCCACAAGCTTGATGAGTCGGTAAGCATCATGCGTCAATTTGGCGATATCGTCACTGATCTGTGGCATAAGAGACCAAATGTCTTGGCGTTGATAAGTTATGGGGCATTGATTGGAGTTGCAACGTTTGCGATGACATGGTTTGTGCAACCTTTCTTGTCCGAGACGAACTATCCGCTCTGGGCGTTTGGACTTGTGTGGGCTGGTATCAACTGACTTGTGGCGCTCTTTTCTCGACAGTCTCACAATATTGAAATCTTTTTGGGCAAAAAAAATACACTTATCTGACTGCTAGTTGCAGTTGTCATTGGTTTTGTTGGACTTGGATCGTGGATGATGGCACCGGCGTTGATTTTTGTTGTTCTGTTTCAGTTTGCAAGGTCACTCAGCAATGTCGTGATCTCAGACTATATCAACGAGTTGATTCCAAGTGATAGAAGAGCTACAATTATGTCGCTTCAAAGTTTGTTGATGAGAGGATGATTTGCGATTTTGTGACCCTTGATGTGATTTGCAGCCGATTTATGGTCGTTGCAAGTAGCGTTGCTTATGTGTTGAGCGTTTTTTGTTGTTGCAGGATGATCATTGTTATGGAAAGTAAGAAAGAGAGTATTTTAATGATGTACTATAATCCTCAGTCTCGTTGCCTCGACAGCTTTTATGCTCCGCGAGTGCTTTATGCCCTACGGGCGCTTTATCAAAGGAGCCTTTTAGGACAAAGAAAGCCTCCTTTTTCAAAGGAGGTGGCTGACGAAGTATGAGGAAGTCGGAGGATTTTTTTGACACATTTTTGTCTATTTATGTATGAATATTGCATTTTATTTAATTTTTGATATAATATGTAAATACATTTTATTCTTATACATACACAGATGGTAAATAACCTAGAAACAAAAGAAACAACTGTAGAAAACAATAATTATAAAAATCCTAATCTGTTTGATTTTATAGAAGTTCTGATTAATCTCGACTTTGACAATATATACAAAGAATACAAAGAACATATAGATTGAGATAAAATTCAAAATTTTTTAGACATTAAAAAAATAGCACACTAGATCGAGAAAAACGAGAAGAAATTATCACAATAGAAGAGAATTTGAAGAAAAATAAAAATTATGACGAAATAAATACACGAATCTTAAGCCATAATCCTGATCTAAAATATACAAAACAAGAAATATATGATGCTAGTCTGGCTATTCACTGAAATAAACCTTCCCAATATTCCAAAGAATGAATAGAAAGTAAAATATATTGAGATGGAATTACGTCAGATGAAGACAAAAAATCATGGTTTGAAGTACATCAAAGTGAATTCTATAAAGAACAGGATAAACATTTAATAGAGTTTGCTAAGCTAGAACAATCATTGCATGACATTCCACAGCCTATATGGAGAGATGAAATTATTCAAGATATACAACAACATCAAGTCCAAAATTTCCGACAGTTACCAAGAACCCTTGTGACAAAATATATCAAAGATTATTCTTTAAGAGATTTTGAACAAAAGCTTCATTTTTCTTTTGCGACTCATGCACTAAAAATAGATAATATAAAGAGAAATTGAGACGAGAAACCTACAAGGTATCTATCAGAATGAGATGAAGATATAACAGTAAAAGAACTATGTAAAAAAATATATACAGACTATATACAACAAAATAAGACAACAAATTAAGTTAAAAAACTAAGGCAAAAAACATATAAACGAAAAACGCCCAACGAAATGTTGAATGAGAAAAATGATGCAGAAGTGGAGTTTGAAAAAAAAATATAGTCAAATCTATTAAAATCCTAATAAAAAATAAATTAAAGGGGTCTGAAATATATAAAAATCTTTATTCTTATTTCAAAAATGAAAAAATTATTTTTGTTGGTACTTGTACCTATGTTGATGTTGAGTTCGGTGTTTGCAGCAGAAGCTTGTACGAACCTAGAAACTATTGAAGCGCAAGCAAAACCAATCGCAACAAAAGTTCGTACTATCCTCGCCAAAAAAGACAAAAAAACTAACACAATAGTCAAAAGGAAACTGACTGATTTGGCATTAAATAAAAATTCTTGTGAAAGAAGACTGTTGTATTATTACATAGTCACGCAGGTAGATCCTGATTATGAGCCAGCTAACTCATTGTTTCCAGGTTTGCTATCAAAACACCAAGAGTGAGATATTGTTGGCTGAGATCTTAGGAAAAAAGAACCTGTAAAAGCCGTCAAACAATTACTAACAAAAGAAGAATTGTATCTTATAGATGAATCAAAAAGATTATATAGTGTTTTTGATGAACTTAATCAAAATAGAAACTGAGATGTCGATGTCGATAAAAATGAAAGAGTACTTGAAGATACATTGCAGTATCATCAAGATGTAGTTGAATTTACACTTACAATTTGAGATGATGCTGTTAAGCCTTACCTAATAGATTCACTTAAGCTTATGTTTTTGGGATACAACGCTTCATATAAAGTTGCTTCGCAAAATCTATTACTAGATGTAATGCAGTGAAAATCTAAAGAAATGGCATATGCACGTTTTAATCAACAAAAAATAGACATCTCTGGGAGTATGGACTCTATCTTACAGTGGTTAACCTCGTTAGATCAAAAAGACTTCGTCAAAGAAAATCAATTTATAGTTGATGTAATAAAAACATCAACTCAATAAATATTTGCTCCAATTTCTATCTCTAACACTCAAACACTCTCTGACGTCCATATCGTCAGAGATTTTTTTGTAACTTTTGTTTTGTAATTGTATAGCAAATTCTTTACACATAAGATAAACAGGATATAGCTCAGATGGTAGAGTGCAAGGCTGGGGGTCTTGAAGTCGCTGGTTCAAGTCCAGTTATCCTGAAATTTATTTATTTATAATTTTGATTATGGCATCAAGTGTAGATAAATGTCTTGATAAATACACTGATTGTTTAACTAACATTACAAACTCTAAACTCTCTGACGAAAAGAAAGAAGAAATTAAAAAAGATCTAGCTAGAGCTCTTACAGCAATATATTCAGAAGAATGACAAGATGTGTTTTTGTGATATGTGAAAAAGTATAACGATCTTGCAGAAAATGCATGGATGCTTTGATTTGTTGCTTAATTTTTAATATGTTTTTTGCTCATGCAAACAGAATTCGAAATAAAATTTTATCCAGTTAATAAAGACGCTCTGCGTCAACAGCTCACTAAGCTTGGAGCTGTGTGTACGCACCCACGACGTCTGATGAGGAGAAAAGCGTATCCAGTTGCTAATCATGGTGTAGATAGCAAATATTTTAGAGTGAGGGACGAATGAGAGATCAATGGGAATAGAAAGATTACTTGTACATACAAACAAGTTTGAGATACCTCAGATATCAACGCTGTCCAAGAGATTGAAGTGTCGGTGAGTGATTATGATGCGATGAATGCAATATTTGAAGCTATTGGACACACACCCAAAGCTATCCAAGAATCATATAGAGAAGAACGAAAATTGTCTGACGGTTGTGCATGTATGATCGACCAACGACCTGGCACAGAGTGTTTTGTAGAGATTGAGTGAGTTGATGAAACAACGGTACGTCATCGATCCAAGACCCTATGATTTGAACGAGAATCGTGAATATTTTGAACTGTTGTCGATGTATACCAAAAGTTTTTGGGTACAGAGAGGGATTTTATTGCCAATTATCCTAAACTTACATTTGATAATCCTCCGGTTTTATCTACTTCATAAACTATGGCTGTAAATAAGTCTTCGCGTTCACTTTGGATAGATTTTGTAATGATAGTTTTTGAGATTGCATGATATGCTTTTGTTGCATGATGAGTTGTGTGACTGCTTAACAATCAATTTGGTCGAGACGTTATGCTCAAAATCTGATGAAGTCGTATTGAAGTATGAGATGATCCTTATGTCGCATCATCGTTTATAGTTCTATGATTGTTGGTGATATTTGCCTTTTGGATAACATCCAAAATTCGATTCAAAGTCTGGTATACTCTCAATAAAAGTATGTTACGAACAGTATGTGGTATATGCGCATTGTTGATTGCTGTGTGATTTGGGTATCTTGTGACCTATCTTGAATGATGAGCATGACCTCAAGCTGCAATCCAATGAGATTTACAAACAATTGTTGATATTTACAAGACCGCAGACACACAAAACAAAAAAATATCTGACGAAGATGAACGTACGATGCTTCTTAATGCAGCTCAACGTGGACACACGGACATAGTAAATTTTTTGTTGACGCAATGAGTAGCTCCAGACACGCATAGAGATGACTGACTTCCTGTGAGTCATGTTGCTATGTTGTGGTGAGATCCAGATTCTGTTCGTGCATTGCTTGATGCATGAGCAGATATACACGCTCGTAGTCCATCCAACGGCAACACATTGTTGATGGATGCGCTGGCGCGCACCGACTATCAAAACGATCAACAACAAATCGATATTGTTTCTGATTTGGTAGCTGCAGGCAGTGACCTTGACGCCAAAGATGATTTTGGAAATTCTGTTGTAGATCTTGCTTCAAGATATAACCTCCAACATCTCGTCCAACAATAAGCTTTATTCCGTCTTATATTTTCTAATTACTAATAATAACTGAGATTTTTTTATTAGAGTATATGTAAATGAAAAACTGAGCAAATAATTCTTTAAAACCATCTTTAGTTTCTATAAACACTAAAATTGCGTCATTAGTAGTTTTTGTTTCTATGATATTTTCTAATTTTACTGATACATATGCGCAGTATTCATCCAAGTATTATGCTTCTGAAGATGAACGTAAAGCTGTATTGTTTAATATATTTGAATCAAATATTGAGTATGTCAAATATAATGTCTATCAAAATAAGGTTGTAGCACTAATACGTGAAGATTATTTTGCTTCAATCAAGAGCTTGCAGCTTGCAACTTTGCAAATAGCTAGTATACGTACCGATATAGTTGCTGAGTATGATATTCTTTTGAATGCGTATAGAAAAGAATTAGTTCAAAAAAATGATCATAAGTATATAAAAAATACTTTTATAGATAAAATTCATGAATTAGAAACTCGCAAAGAAAAGATTGATTCTATATTGACAGAAATTGCTATGGTTTTTCCATACCATGTTGTATTGTCTATCAAACAGGATCTTGATTCAATGATTGTTACCAATGAAGCTCAAATTAAAAATGCTATGAATTATACTGATGTGACATACTATTATACAAATGAAGTGAAGAATGATTATATCGATGCTGAAATTAGTGATGAGAAAAAGATAAAGGAGCTTTCTGCTCATGTTAGTTTACTGATATCAAAAATATCTGAATTTGTTCAAGCTTTACAAAAAGTATAAGAGTTCATCTGATATATTGCTCTATTATACCCCAAAAAATCTGACTGTACATCCATTGCGGTCAGATTATTTATTTTATCTTGAAATTTATAAAAATAAATGTATTGTACTAGTGTTTTAGTTTGGTAGAACAATAATGCAAAAAACACAAAAGAATATACAAAAAATACTCAAAGATCGCAAAAAACTAGTTAGTTGGTTGCTTTTGGAGGCAAAAGATGAATCTGACATGTATGATATTCTTGAAGATATTTTGACGCCAGCAGAGATTGTCGAGATCGGAGAGAGGATTATGTTGATGCAAGAACTCAAAACATGAAAGTCACAAAGACAAGTCGCAGAAGATCTATGAATGTCAGTAACGACAGTCAATAGAGGAGCAAGAATTTTGACATACGGAACATGAATCATGGATAAACTGCTCTAGATAAAAATCTAAAGCAATATATAAAAAAACCACAAAGTAATAACTAACTAAAATAACTAAAACTAAACATACAGGTTGCCTGTTCAATTTATTATCATCTACTTATTATGACACAAGATTTTACCCCAAAAGATATCCAAAAATATTACGGTCAGTATGGTGGGATGTTTGTTGCACAACCAATGACTGTCGCACTCGAAGAAGTTGCAAATGCATTTCGTACGCACTATCATACACAAGACTTTCAACAAGAACTTGCGTATCATTTTGAAACATTTGCATGACGTCCAACACCCATCACTCACCTCAAAAATATCAGTGATGAGTTATGATGAGCACAAATCTACCTCAAAAGAGAAGATCTGACTACTATTGGTGCACACAAAATCAATCACGCAATTGTACAAGCAATGCTTGCACAAAGAATGGGCAAAAAGTTTTTGATAGCAGAGACGTGAGCATGAATGCACGGAGTTTCAACCGCTACTGTAGCTGCTAAGTTTGGGATGACTGCAAAGGTTTTTATGTGAAGTGTTGATGTTGCTAGGCAAGCTATGAATGTCCAAAAAATGGAATTGATGGGTACAGATGTGATTTCTGTACAAGATGGAACAAAAACTCTCAAAGATGCAGTGACTGCAGCTCTCAAATACCGAATGAATAACCTGTCAGATTCGTATTATTTGTTATGATCTGCATTGTGACCATATCCCTATCCTCACATCGTAAGAGAATCTCAAAGTGTTGTTGGAAAAGAATGTTTGCAACAATTTGAACAAGTCGCACACAAAAAAAATCCTGACTATATCATGGCGTGTGTGTGATGATGATCAAATGCAATCGGTATATTTGCGCCATATCTAGACAATCATGATGTCAAACTTATAGGTGTAGAAGCAGCATGAATTTCAAAAGATCACAAATGAAAACATGCAGTTAGAATTACATGACAATGAGCTCATAATGGAATTTACCACGGATACAAATCGATATTTTTGCAAGATGATAGTTGAAATATTGCACATACACATAGTGTGAGTGCCTGACTTGATTATCCATGAATTGGTCCAGAACATGCGTTTTTGGCAGATGCATGACGTGTTAGTTATGAATCTGCAACTGATGAGGAAGTTATGGATGCCTTTGCTTTGACAGCTCACAAAGAATGAATTTTGTCTGCATTGGAATCAGCTCACGCTTTGGCACATGCCTACAAAGTAGCACCAACTTTTTCAAAAGATACCACAATTTTGGTGAATTTATCCGGAAGAGGAGACAAAGATTTGCACACTGTTGAAGAATATATGAGTTCACACTAATTTTTTATTATTGTTATTTGTCCATGTTATCTAAGTTAGATCGTTATTTTGATCCTCAAAGATTGGTGTTTTGTCCGTATGCAATGCCTTGTTATCCAGATAATGCAACGTACAAGAAATACATAGACGCACTTGTTGTGTGATGAGCAAGCATGATTGAAATTCAGATTCCATTTTGTGATCCTGCTGCAGATGGAGTTGTGTTGACCGCGATTCATGATAAGATTGTCTCTGAGTGAATAACTACGCAAGACGCTTTAGATATGATTATCTATGCCAAAAAAACATACCCAGATGTATGAATTTGCGTGATGAGCTATGCAAACTCAGTATTCAATTATACATGACCTTCTACACTCGTATGTGAAAACGGTCAGCTTCCATTTTTGGCATTTTTGTCAGAGCATGGTGTTGATGCGTTGTTGGTTCCGGATATACCTGCTGAAGAGATACAGGCGTTGCCTGATTATGGAAACGTAGCATCGGTGAGAATCGTCTCAGAAAACCTTTCTGATCAACAAATCAAAACAATTGCTGACAGTACAACATGATTTTTGTATGTATTGACGACTATTGCAACCACATGATGAACTATCAAAAAAAATAATTTACCTGACTTTATTGCAAGAATTAGATCCATTGTCTGACCTGACAAAAAGTTGGTCGTATGATTTGGTATTAGGGACGCTCAAGATATTGAGTCATTACGTCAGTTAGAGGTAGATGGATTTGTGATTGCTTCTCAGTTGATGAGAGAATTGCAATCATGATGAGTTGCTCAAGTTGTGTCATATATTACGTCGCTACAGATATAATTTTATACTCATTGTTCGTATGTCTAAACTTCAAGAAATAGTTGAACATAAAAAGCAAGAACTACAGCAACAGCAATCAGATTGATATCATTTTTTGATGACGTTTGCATCCAAGGCATATCCTGGTGTGATTGCAGAAATTAAACTCTCATCACCAAGTTTTGATTTGTCAGACAAGATAAGTTGGCAACAGCTAGCCCATGCGTATATTGATCATGATGAGGTGCGTGCTATTTCGATTTTGACAGACAAAAAATACTTTTCATGAGATATCACAAGAGCAACGTATATCAAAAATCATACATCCAAACCATTGTTATTCAAAGAATTTGTCATTAGTACAAAGCAAATAGATGGTGCGTATTTTTATGGGTATGATGCCTGTTTGTTGATAAAAAAATGTCTTAGCGACGATGAATTGTTGTTATTGACCTTGTATGCTCAAGCAAAATGAATTTGTCCTGTGGTAGAAATCGACAACTCAGAAGATTTGGCTATTGTGATACAGCTTGTTGATCGTATTAGATCTATGAGTTCTAAACACAACGACTTGATAGCAATATGAGTCAATTGTAGAGATCTCACAACGATGCACATTGACAGAAAAAACCATCACAGCATTATATCAGACTATGAGCAACAACTTCAAAATATACATATATTCGCTTTTTCGTGAATAGAATCGCTTGAACAAGTAGAAGAATACAAAGACCTATACAATTGAGTTTTGATTTGAACAAGCTTTGTCAAATCTCTCCTCCCAACATAAAATAAACGCAACATATCACATATTTTTTTATAATTCTCTGTTTGCCATGCATACACCAGATACACCATTTGCATATATATGTCAGTGAGATACTGTACATTTGTACACATGAGATCTCAAACAATATAGTACTCTTGATGAATTGCGTCCATCTAGTATTGTAATGATTCCTTTTTCTCAAGTTTTTGAAAAAAATTATGCTTTTGTTGGACATCGTTTGCCACTCTTGGCATTGGAGATAAAAAACAAAACAACGATGACCAAACATGCATGTATACAATCTCTTGATACGGCTTCATTTACGCTGAGTCAGCCAACGCATGTTTCTCTTCACCAAGAATCCCATCAGATTGACGACATGATTTATTCTAATTTTAGCGATGAAGACTATACACAAGCTATAGATACAGTAATCAAAAAAGAAATTAAAGCATGAGGTGAATGACCAACATTTGTTATTTCAAGACAGTTTTACACAAAAATTACTGATTGTATTCCGCAACATATCAACAAAATTTTTGCCGATTTACTGTTGGCGGAAGAAAATGCACATATGACGTTTTTGTTTTATGATGGAGAGGAGTATTTTGTGTGATCTACGCCAGAAGCTCACTTGAGAGTCAAAGATAATCTTGCAATGATGAATCCGATTTCATGAACATTGCCAAAACGTGATATCAGTCAGATTGATTCTTTTTTGGAAGACAAAAAGGAAATAAACGAGTTGTTTCAAGTAACAGACGAAGAAATCAAAATGATGTCTGTAATTTGTAGCAAATGATGAGCAGTTCGTTGACCTATGCTCAAAGAAATGAATTCTGTCATACACACAGAATATTATCTAGAATGAACTCTTTCTATGTCAGTTATAGACGCTTTGCGTACAAGTATGTTTGCAGCCACGCTTGTGTGAGCACCAGTTGAAAATGCTTGTCGTATTATCAAAAAATATGAACCAACGTCGAGATGATATTATGGATGATGTATTGCGGTATACGGGCAAGATGGAGATGCTGACTATTTGGATAGTGGAATTTTGATTCGTACTGCCAAGATTAGCAAAACATGATATGTCGTGTTGCAAGTATGAGCATCACTTGTAGAGTATTCTAATCCTGCCAAAGAATGCGAAGAAACTCACGCCAAAGTTAGATGATTTGTTCGTATTTTGCAATGAGAACTTACGAAATTTGAAAAAAAATTACCTGACATCTCTCCTGACAGACTCGATGCAAGGAATAAACAGCTATCACGTTTTTTGCTCCAACCTCAAGCTCCCAAATCAAAAATAAATAAAACATTATTATTGTTGTACAATAGAGATGACTTTTTGTATACGTTTGGTCATATGTGTAGCAATATGTGATATACAGTTTTGCACAAACATATGGATGATTTGCATCTTGAAGATCTCAAAGATATAGATTGCGTTGTTGTATGACCGTGACCGTGAGACCCAAGAAAAATGACAATGAAACACGCAAAGATACAAATGATACTACAAAACAACAAAAAAATATTGGGAATCTGTTTGTGACATCAATTGGTATGACATGTCTTGTGATTTATGGTAGGACCCAAACAACAAGTAACACAATGAATAGCACAAGATATTGAGATTGATAATGTGACCTATCGTATGGGGTATTACAACAGTTTTTGTGTCAAACCAGACAAATTTAATACGCAATATCGTACTATTCAAAATAGCTTCGGAGAAGCGGATCTTCTTATATGAAAAAACGTTTATACTATGCAGTTTCACCCAGAAAGTCTTTTGAGTTATGATGGGTATGAGTTTATCGAAACTACTCTCAAAAGTTTTGTTTAGATTTATTTGCCAACAAACTAATGGATTCTACACGTCACTGTATCAATTTTCCTAGTTCAGACCCCAAAAGTCTAATACAAATTCAGACGTTTTTGAATGGAGAATTTTCTATAGTACTTGATCCACAACTTACAAAAACAACTATTGACCTCGTGATAAAATACACAGATTCTACAACCTTGTTTCTGTTGCAACTTCTTGCTGATGCGTTGCGTAGACAACATTGTAATGTTCATACACTCTATGTACCTTATATGCCGTATATGAGGCAAGACAGAACAACTACCAACAACCATGCATTATCTGCAAAAGTTGTAGCTCAGATTCTAGATTGATTTGCTGCGACTTCGATTCGTTTGTTGCACCCGCACAGCAGTCAGCTGCAAGGATTTTTTGTGACGAATGTCGAGCATGTCGACCCAACTGCGTATTATGCAGACCATATATTATCTTCAAAAAAATCATCTGACCAGATGTGTGTTGTTGCTCCTGATGCGTGAGCGGTCAAATCTTGTAGGTTGCTTGCAGACTATGTAGGTGCAGATCTTGTCTGTGTAGAAAAAACCAGACAAGCATGAAAAACGTCCAAAAGTTTGCAACTTTGGTGAGACGTCAAATGAAAAGCATGTGTTATTTATGATGATATGATCGATGGAGGAGGAACAATTGCGTGAGCATTGAACTTGTTACATGATGCGTGAGTCTGAAATGTTGTAATATATATTACTCATGGATTATTTTCTGGATATGCACATACAAAATTTGATACATTGTATCAGCAAGGACGTTTCGAATTTTTGTACGTTTCTGATTCGCTAGAAAGGCACGAGCAATATTCACGAAAAAAAATACTACCCATTGTTGATGATGTGTTGTGTGTGTGATAGTTTTTATTTGTTATTTTTGTTATGTTAGGATATATCAAGGATTTATTGGATCCACATATGCCAGAACTCGAAAAGGTGAGCTTGTTGCAAGAGATGGAGTCTATGACGCCAACACCAGAATCACTGGCAGAAGTTGTTTTGTTTATCAAAAAAACACAAACCTTTGGTTTTGCATACCCCAACGCGATAGATTTTGTTGGTACATGAGGATCTGGGCTTCCAAGAATCAATATTTCTACACCCGTAGCTGTTTTGTTGTCTAGATTGTGACATACTGTTGCTAAACATGGAAATAATGCATCGAGTTGACGTGTTTGAAGCTTTGATGTTTTGGAGCAACTTGACTATCCTATCCCACAAAATGATGATGAACTTCGTTCGGCTCTTGCCTCATCGCATCTTGTGTTTTTGCATGCAAAGAAGTTTTACCCCATTATGAGACATGTGGCTTGAGCTCGCAAAGCATATTGAAAGCCCACAATTTTTAATCTTTTGTGACCGCTTTTGCATCCACTAGATCTTGATTATCAAGTTATATGATGTAGTGATGAGCAATATATGCATCTTATGGCTCGTACCTCGCACATTTTGTGAAGAAAATATATCTATGTGATTAGAGGACACAATTGATTAGACAAAGTAACTCTTACTTGACCTACAAAAGTCATTTCTCTCAAAAATGGGATTCTGACAGAATTCGATGTTCAGCCGGAGGATTTTTGATTTGCTACTATTGCACATTTTGATCAAATTGCATGATGAGACTTAGAACAAAATCTTTCTATTGTGCGTTCGATTTTGGATGGTACGTGCACAACTGCGCATGCAGATCTTATTGCTGCTAACTGAGCGCTAGCTTTACATTTGCTATGAGCTGTTTCTGACCTCAAGCAATGAGCAAAACTCATGCAACAAGCGATGTCGTTGTAGTATTTTTTTTGATACTTCTTTATACTGTTTTTTGGCATGACACTCGAATCTCCTTCACACGCCAAACTATTGAAAGCATGTTGAGTTACTGATATACTCGCGTCATATAATCACATGGACTATCTGGGTTTTAATTTTGTCCCTACATCCAAGAGGTATATTGATAGCGAGAAAGCTCAGCTTATTTTGCAAGATATGCACTCCAAATATGCCTCTGTTATTCCCGTTGCTTTATTTCAAAATCATACATTTTGAGATATACAAAAAATTACTCAACTGACTGGAATCACGACAATCCAGTTGCATGGTGATGAGACTCCTGATTTTGTGCGCGAGTTAGTTGCTACGTGACATACATGTGTCAAAGCACTTCCGTATACCCAGCGTCACAATCGAGAACTCTACAAGGACTGTGTCAGTTTGTTTATTTTTGACGCACCGATAGCATGATTATGACTGTGATATGATTACAATATTCTCAATGACGTCCCTGTAGAATGTAGATTTTTGGTTGCGTGAGGAGTTACGATCGACAATGCAAAAAACATTTGTGAGACAGTTCCACATGCAGTAGGCATTGACGTTGCATCGTGAGTTGCAAAAGATAGAAATATTGATCCATACAAGGTAGAGGAGTTATACAAGATGATCAGATAGTATATAATTATTCATCATAGAGTATTTCGTATTTTCATTCTCTAATACAGCATAATAGCTCTTCTTTTTGTTTGATAGATTGTGCTTTGTATGCTTTTGCAGAAGATAACTCTTTGTAGACAACAAATGCTTCAGAGAGCTTGTGTTGGAGAGATTGCTTGAGAATACTACTAGTTTTTTGTCATTCTTGTGATAACTCCCTCTCAATTTCCAACGATAAATTACTTTTTATATGTTCAACCATTTTTGCAAGCGTATCCTCTGTGTATATTCTTTCTGCCAAGAGATTATATTTTCAATTATTTGTCTTAAATTGTATTCACATAAGTTTTTTCATTATTTAATATTGTCGTTAATTTTTTTATAAAAGTTTTTTTATTCTCTAGTAAATTCTTTTTTGAGTATTTTTTTTATGATAATGTTATAGGTATATATTTTTTCTGATTCCATTGTCATGGTTTCCAAAAGTTCATTTTGGACAGCAAGAGATTCATTTGTGTTAGATTGATCACTTTTATATCATTCCAATACAGTTTGCAGTTCTTTAATATGTTTTTTTGAAATTTCTATTTCTTTGACCAAATAATCTTTGAGATTATTTGTGCTCGATCAAGAAAACTTATATTCTCTATCTGCTATGCTTATTTTATACACATACTGCAATGTTGATAGATTAGAAAATTAAATAAGAATATTACTTATATAATTTATTTACCAAAAGAGATTGCAATACTTTTCTTATTATTTTTTGGTAATTAATAGCTGTATGCCTTTAGTATTATATTTTTCTTCTAACTTTTTATGCACGTTTCTATACAATTCTGTTTGACGGAGTTCTTCGCCGTTTCTTTGTGCTCATATAAAGTTTCACAGTCCTGTTGCATCCAAATAATCAATCAAAATTGCGTCTATTTTTACTATTTTATCTATTCTTGTTTTTCTGTTCAGGTTATTTATAGCAATAAACTCACTTAGATATGTGGCTTTTTGCTCTGGACTATACTTTAAAAAAATATCTAAACCTACTCAGTGACAGATTGCCATATCTCTTTTTTTATTAGCAATGCGTACTCTTATTGCAGCTGGTTTTATATATCAGTCATATGTTTCTCATCCTGTTGAGCTATTACTATTTACTGCTTCAGGGTCTCGCAATTTTGATATTTCGATAGCATCATGTGGGTTTGAGACTTCAAACAATATAATTACAGATTCGTACTCTTTGAGATCTCATGGATGGGATGGTAGGTCAGTTCTCATTCTAATCAAAGTGCAAAAATGAATCATAAATGCTCCTTGAGAGAGTTTCTTGTTTTCGGAGAGATATTATCTCGTTGCAATTGAATTTCCATGGTTCAATCTTCATGTTTTACTGCACGTAATCAATTACTAGCTTGCAAATCACTTTTAATTTGTTTCGCACCAATCAAGGTTTTTTTTTGTAAATTTTTTAAATCTTCTTTTGTTTTTTCATTGTATGTATTTTTAATGTTATTATTTTCATTTCAAGATCTGTCTTTTGTATAAAAATACAAGCCTCAAAAGAAGAGTGTACTAATGAGTGATATTATCATAATTTTTTTTAGTTTTTTAACTATCTCTGGATTGTTATTCCCCACCTCATCTTCTTGTATTAATATCTCAAATACTTTTGTACCATTTGTATTATATAAGTTATTCCGGTCATCTTCAAAACATTTTTCTTTTTTGCTTATGTCATTAAGTGCCTTCTCTAATCATATATCTACATGTGTATTACAGAAATTAATAAGTTGATCTCGATTCTCTATATTTCCAAGATCGTTTATAACTAGTTCTGTTTTTTCAGATTCCAGTTTATATATATTTTGTATATTTGCCTTTAGTTGAGTTATTTCTTCTGCAGTTACAATCAATGTTGCATCTTTTTTATTTATTTTGTCCTGTTGTTTTTCTTTTTCTTCTCCTTCTAGTTTTGGTAAATAGTTAATAAGTTTGTTTTGTGATACTATAGCATTTTTATAATCTCTTTCAATGTCTTTGAGCTCTTTTTCTAGAGTTTTAATCTTAGGATTAATATATTTTACAACAAGAGTAGCAATGTCTTTTTTTAGTTTATCAATGCTAGATAACTTTTGTTTATTTATATATATTTGTTTAAAAATCTCATAATTGAGTGTTATTGCTAGTATGTTTTTTTGCGTCTGTATCGAGTATTTTATATCAAGATCATCTTGTTCTTGAAATGATTTTTGTGCTTCCCCTGTAAATCATAACATTTTTTGTCGATTTTGATACGTTTTGTCTAACTCATTTTCTATATTTTCATTCTTTATTATTTGAGTTTTTTCCATTTGATCAAAAGCCTTTTTTTCTTCTTTTGTTACTCTTATTTTACTATCGTTATCCCTAGATAATTTCATTCTATTAATTTATAATAAAGCGTAAGTCAATAGTATTACTATTTAATATTATAAATCAAGTGTTTGCTGTTCATATTTGACAAGTGATGTATAAAAATGTAAAATTAAATAATACTTTACATAATAAAACTAAATTTTATGGGAGCTCATCATCTGGATCATAGTTCGTGAAAAGAAAAGATTGATATTACAACATCTTTTGTATTCAAAACTTGAGCTAGTATTTCTGAAGAAGTCTTTGAGCTTTTTGATGAAAAATTACCAAACCTAGTAGCTAAATACTGATCAAAATACTGATCAAAAATATTGAAAGAACTACCAACTCCCGTACAAATTCCCATAAAAAACTTCGCCGATTACATACAAAAACTACCAAATCCAGTAAAAAAATTATCTAAAAATGGTCTTTACTTTGGTCCCGACAAAAAAGTTCTCCTGATGTCAGATAAAGGTCTGGTTTTAAAGTCATTTGTGAATATTTACTCCTACTTTAAAGAGAAATGATTGAGTTCTCTTTTTTTATCCGATCCTTGAGCAGCACTCAGGGATTCGGAATTGATGAGTTTATTAAAGGAGTTACAAACAGATAATAAAAACCTTACTCCAGAACAAAAAGAATCTTTAACTAAAATAAAACAGGAAGCAACCGCTTTACGCTTCCTACTTTTTCCTCATGTCTTTTGATATCCTTGAGTAGATTTTGAATATGAAGACTCTTTTACTCCAACGAATCTAGAAAAAATTATAGGTACAAATGATCCCAAAAACTGTAATGTTGTTTTTGATCTTTTTACTAAAGATTCTGAATTAACAAGACCATATATGCCTTTGATAGAAGCATTGAAAAAAAATGAAAATGTCATCAAAACTAAAATTACCTATGGTGATGTCAAAAACCCTTGTTATAAGCCATTTGTAGTTCCAAATCCAATGATATATCTGCCAGTTAATTCTCTTAAACCTCTAACTTATCTTGATGCATCCGTAACACCACAATATGTAATGAAATATACAGTTCATGAATATGTCCACGCTGCAACATATCATGATGATTTTGAAAAGCTTGTAGAGTTAAGAGAGTTTAGATTATCTTATATGGATTATATCAACAAATCATGATTGGACAAAGATTATGCACAGAAAAATACGAACGAATTTGTCGCAGAATTTTATTCTGACTGAAATCTTCAAAATAAAGTTAAGCAATATGATAACTGAAAGACATTTAATACCTTTAAGTATATATTTGAAGATACGTTTTGATTGCCAGTTGTTGATCTTCCAGATCCTTGATATAGTACGTATGATATTATAAACTCTACTAAGTTACTTGAGTTGTTTCATACTTCCAAATAAGTTTCAATACTTCTAATACTAGTCAGTTTATTTTTTTTGTGTGAAGAGTATAACAAAAATAGTTGTCAGACACACAACAAGTACGAATAGACTTTCTCATCGAGCAATACGAAAATAGTTTCGTGATGAATATATAAACGTAATTGCAACTCACGCCAAAACGATTCACGTTATGATTACGAATCACAAAAAGTGTCATCGTTGTGACCAAAAATATATGTTCATGTATTGTATTGTTGCTCAATATCGATTGTATAGTTTGCGAATGTATGCATCTAGTGCTTGCGATTGTTGTACGCTGTACCAAAATACTGATAGCCCAAAAACGAATAATATACCAAATAACGTCAAAATTGCTTGAATAAAAGAGTTCGTTAATTCACTAATTGTATCAAACAATGCTCACGTATCTATAAATGTAATATGATTTCATATCTCTTTTTTTATTAGCAATGCGTACTCTTATTGCAGCTGGTTTTATATATCAGTCATATGTTTCTCATCCTGTTGAGCTATTACTATTTACTGCTTCAGGGTCTCGCAATTTTGATATTTCG
>Ga0210036_1002449_pt1 | contig 19685 bp, 21 predicted proteins | sample CryGeymeta201515_FD_185469 | JGI IMG/M metagenome (GOLD analysis project Ga0210036, IMG submission 185469) | Groundwater microbial communities from Crystal Geyser aquifers in Utah, USA - Crystal Geyser metaG 2015-15 (SPAdes) (version 2) | ecosystem: Environmental > Aquatic > Deep subsurface >...
CGCCCAATTTGCTTGCAAGTGCCCGGTAAGTCTTACGTTGTCTGTATGGTATCTCCAGTGTCTTCCGAATAAGCTCCTCCCTGTCATATTGCTGCTTCTGACCACATACGCCTTTTTTACCAGCTTCGAATAGATGATCTGGAAGGTCTTTAATGAGGGGCATGATTTGTAAGTTTGTGATGAGATTATGGTTATTTAGGTGTCGCGCAATTTTTTGAATGGTTTTCTTCCATACTCTGGATACTGTGTCGCCTGTCGTGCCAACAATTTTGGCAGTTTCTTTGAAAGAACCCCTCACCAAGACACCATCTTTGACCATGGTTAACAGTGTCGCAAAGATGGCTTTTCGGTCGTTCAAGCTCAATTCCTTGATCTTTGAACCCTTTGGCGCCATTGTTGTCTTGCTTTTATTTTTTGTTTCCAGGTATTCAGTGAGTAACGGGTGCCAAAGTAGGGGGGATTCGATTTGGAGTGCCTTTGACTGCTTATTAGCGCCTAAACTCAAGTTTGAACCTAATGATGTTATACATGGTTGGATAGCTTATAAAGTAAGGATTAAGTGTTTTTGGTTTATTTTAACTGATTTCTAACTGGAAAAATGTTTGAGCCGTTTGATGACCTGTCAGCATGCTTTCGATTACGGAGGGAGTAGATGACAGCGCTTGACTTATCAATTACTGTATTATTACTACTAGTAGAGTAGCTACTAGTACCAACCAACACAAACTATCCATATATAAATCAGCTATCATGGCAGTCATCAAGAGGCCAAAGCACAACAGCAACAACAATGGACCTAAGACACTGTTGGCAACTATCTTTCTGGTCCTGTTTGTAGGCATTGTGTACGTTGCCTTGCCAGGAGAAGAAGATACAGCAGCTTCATCCTCCGCTGCTGTTGGTTCTGCTGATGTCACCAGCACCACTGCTGTCGATCTTCATCACAATGCTTTGATCGACAGTAGTCATCGTTTGCGAATGTCTGTGGCCAAGAAGAAACAAGAATTTCGAGAAGCACTGGCAGAAAAATTGGGAAAGCAAGTATCGCAGCATTTACCGACCCGACTCCGAGAAGCACGAGAACGACACGAAATTGTGGGCGAGAATTTGGAAGCCATCAAGGACGGATCCGAAACTGTTCAAGAATTGTTGTACAGCAATGCCGTGGAAAACTTGAACAGTGGAAATCTCGAAGAAGAGTACTACAGCGACAAACCACCCATGGAAATTTCCGAAGTGATCGATTACCTGACCAATTGGATTCATTTGTTGCACGACACACTAGCGCAGTACAAGAATGCCAATTACGAACAAATCTGGCAGGGCTATCACGACTTGGCTGTCAAGACATTGTATCCGTGGGATCGCGATTATTTGAAACGCATGCCACCCCGAAGGAATGACGGGAGCATCTTTTTGAGTGTTGCCACGTACAGGGATGAAAATTGTATGAATACACTCCGCGAAGCCTACAAGCACGCATCCGATCCTGACAAATTGTTCGTCGGATTGGTCCAACAAAATTGCGAAGATGGATGCAAGACTGGTGTTTTAGAGGGAGGAAAAATTGAAGATACGGAACCCGATCCCGATTGTCATAAAATCTTTTGCGACGAACATCCCGAACGGTGCAATCAGATACGCGCCCTCCACATTGCCGAAACGGAATCATTGGGACCATATGCAGCAAGATTCTTTGCCTCCAAATTGTGGAACGGAGAAGAATGGTACGTGGAAACTAACAGCAACAAATGGAAGCACAAATGCGCATCATGTTTTGTACTGACGAACAATATACGGATGCTCACATACAATTCCTGCCCCACAATTAACCAAAATCAGGTTTATGCAAATTGATGCACACATGACGTTTGCCGATGATTGGGATAAAATTAGTATTGAAGGTTTAAAGGCAGCTCCTTCGAAGAAACCAGTGCTCAGTCACTATCCTCCTGGACACACCCTGGATTTGAATGCGATGGCTGATAAACCCGGTTCCAGATTGTGCGGACCCATCTTTGCACCCTCTGATCTAGAATCGCAAATTATTCGACTGGAAGGAAACGGAATGTTTGACAAGACCAAATTGGACACACCTCGTTTTGCACCCTTTACGGCAGCGGGATACTTTGTGGCTCATTCGTCCTTTCTCAAGGAGGTCCCATTCGATCCATTCTTGCCGTGGATTTTCATGGGAGAAGAAATCATTATGAGTACGCGGTTGTGGACAGCTGGGTACGATATTTTTTCGCCGGCACAAAGTGTTGTAGGTCATATTTACGTGAGACGACACAAACCGTACGTACAAGAACAATTAGTATGGTTTTTTATTTGCTATGTGCGGTGGAACGTGTTGAGCTTTGTTGTATACTTCAAATTGTGGGCTCACCGTCAATCACCGTTTGCTTGTTCTCTATTTTGAATGGAATAGTAAATTTTGGGAATCCGTTCATCGAACCTTTACCATGGGCGTCCACAATCCACTGCAAATGATGATTCTGGATCGTATCAAGTATCAATTGGGTTATCCAGAAGCGGCGCGGGATGTATTGCCTCTAAAATCTCTCTTGACGGCAGTTGAACAGTACACCATGGGAACCGTCCGACCTTTAGAACAATATATGAATCTTGTCGGATTGGATGTCGTACGAAAAGAAGTCACCTACACGGAATGGTGCGAAACTGGAAAGCCACCACCGGGATTTGAAGAATTTAATCACCTATACAATCTCTAGGTTTCCAAAATTACGACTGTGTCCTCGCCGGCAGGAGTCTCCCTACCTTTTACTGCGGTCTACGTTTTCGCCATTCACACATGTTGATACTACTAGAGCCTCCTCTCTCATTTTGGATCACACTGTAATATGCATCCACGCAATTTCCGGACTAATCGATTGAGTACCGTAGTGCAGTAGTGCCGCCCCTACTACCAGTAGTACTCAGTAGAGTTGGTCTACTATTAGCTACTGGCTAGTAGTAGTAGTAGTAGCTACTACTCCGTACTAGCTAGCTAGTAGAGTGCTCTAGCTAGTAGCCAGCTAGCTAGTACTAGACTAGTACTCCGTAGTATTACTAGTAGTAAAACAGAGTATTGCGGGACTAAAAACTAACCTCAATCCCAAAGCATGTTGAACCTTATCGATCCGAATTATCATCAGAAGTTATTATTCAAGAAGTAGGCTGACGACAGACAACAACCTCAATCAACTGAAAATCTCATCAAGTAGTGCAACAGCTGTTTTCTTAGTCATCACATTATTCTGACAGCAATTTCGTCACAACTAGCTGGTAGCTTGATTGTCAACTACTTGTGTCTGCTGACTTGAATCGTTGAATCATCCCCGCCAACAGCCAGTAGCCATTTACAGTTTCCAAGTTACGTTAAGACAGTTTCGCATAAATAAAGGCACTTTAATTCATCTCACTGTCAAGCGAGGACACTATCCCATCTTCCTTCTCAATACGCAATCTCACGTTTTCAACAATGTCTTTGCGAAGAAAAACGTCCATTGCAGCAGCAGCGGCTGCCTGCTCCTTAATCGCATCCACATCTTCTGCTGGGATCGTGGTAGTGTCCGGCTTTCCTACTGCATCAAGCAATTCCAACAGAATACGACAACAACAACAACAGCATCGACATCGATTGTACAGCCAACACGAAGGACCCAACAGTGGCAAGAACAACGAGGACGGAGAAGCTAGCCATCCGGTATCTCTGTTCGAGGATGACACTGGTACAGATAACGTTAAATTTGGAGACTCTGTGCCCCTCAAGGGTTCTGGCAGCTCGTTTGGAGAATCGGTGCCACTGAAACGACCTTCGCCTACCAATAATATGAACAACAACAACAAGAAAATCTTGGTCACGGATCCCGCCAATTTTCTAGAAGCTGCTACGGCAACTGTTGATGACGCCACAACGAATACTCCTTCAGCTTTGGCGGAAATGAAGCGACGCAATCTGATTGTGGCCACTTGCAGCATTGCATTTGCCATTTCGAGTTACCTGTGGCAATTTTCGCATCCCATAACACCCGTACAACTCTTGGCGGATATGCAAACCAATTCTGCACCCCTCACGAGCATCGGAACGAATGGAAAACCGACCGTGGTAGATTTCTGGGCACCCTGGTGCGAAAATTGTAAATTGGTAAGTAGTATGGTTCATTATTTTGGAATTTGTTTGGCAAACTATACACATATACACATATATATTAGATTTTATTTTCGTGGTTGTTCTGTTTCTAACCTTGTTTTGATATTCAATCCAAACAAATTAAAAGTCGGCCCCAACGCTACAAAAATTGGAAGAAGAATATGGCTCCCAGGTAAACTTTGTTATGGTCAACGGAGATCAAGCCGCGGCTTGGCCCCTGATTGAACGATTTGGGGTCGATGCCATTCCTCATTTGGCCCTCATCAACGCCGAAGGAGATGTTGAAACAGCACTTATTGGACCCATTCCCAAGCGCATCTTGGAAGCTGATTTGAACGTCTTGTTGGATAACAGCAAAAGTACAGAAAAGCAAGAGTTACCGTACAAAATGCTGGATGTCTTTGCCAATCAACCACCGGAATCACGGCGGGTACGATTCAACCAACCAGCTACAGAAGGTGAAAGCGTTAATACACCATAGCTACAGTTGAAGCATAGTTGTAACATTACACACGATTTATTCAGTACTTTTGCAGGTCTCTTCAGTCGCACAGTATTTTCAGTCGCACTGCAAGTGACAACAATTACCGCGCGCATGGCTCACGTAATCCACGCAGTTGCGAATACACTCCTCTCCGCAGCTCTCCACGATGGGACGACAGAAGTGGTTGCGGGTAGAATTGTCCCAACCTTGCGGCTTGATATGATTGCAAATTTCGTCCCTGTGTTGTTGTGTTGGACAAAGATACTGGTTGAGAGAAGCAAAAGGGTGACACCAACTTGATCGATTCCTTTCATCATTTTTTGTGATTGCTTTATAGCTACTAGTCACACTATGAAACACCTGCCAAAGATCACAAAGAAGCATGGGATGAAAATCCGTATCATAGCCAAAGGATTCTACAGGTGGAATCCACTCTGGCTCTTGGGAGGTGTAGTCGTCGTCGTCGTCGTCGTCGTTGTCATTGTCGTTGCTTAGGCTTAAAAGCTCACGTTCTAGTCGATTCATAATCTTGTGCCGACGAAGATGCTTGTTGTTACCCGCTCCAGCCACAAGACTCAGGAGAACAAAAGTGGCCACGATAGGTTTCCCAAAAAACATTTTGGAAGAGTCTTGGCTACTTCTTATTTTTATGCGAGGCTTGCCTGAAAGAAGGATACTCGATTTTTACTAGTGTTCATAGGAAAGGAAATAATATTAAAGTCTGCACCCAGCAGCTAGAGGTACAATTGAAATTCGAGAAACAGAAGAACCTGTATTGAAAGTCGAGTAAAGTAGCGCAGAATAGGTACGACATTGTTGAGAAATGCTCTTGAGACTCGACCGAGAAAGTTCTAACTTTTTCAGAATGTCCCGTATACACAGGCATAGGTTCTGGCTGTTCCGCAGGTTTCGAACAAATTCTCTTCGAGGGAGACTTCCTTACTCACGAAGATTTCAGGAAGTTCTTTCACCCACCTTGCATTTGACACCAAGTAGACATGAGCGCCTGAGAAGATCAACCACAGGCATGCAAAAAAGACAAAATAAATTACCGGGTGACGTTGTCCATCAACACTTCCATTGTCTTTGTGATTCTGGCTGCTGCATACAGCATCTTCGTGTCTGCCCGCGCCAACTTTCAGCAGCGCAACGCAACGCAACGACGGCAACAGCAACAAGGCATTGTCGCTTCCGCGGCACAATGATGCAGCCTCTATGGTTCTGTGTCATTCATTGCAAGTCATTTCTCGGGTCCAATTGTTTTTCGGTGATGCGACTCCTCTTTGCAGCACAGCATGTTTGAACCCATACCTTTGTATCTCTGTCCGGTACCAAAAGACTTTCTGCTCCAAAATCACGCATTCCCGAATAGCACAACAAGAGTCGCCAATAATTTTTGAGAGATTATTAGTGACCATCATTGTGGCCCTTTGTTTGCCGACATGGAAGGTTGGGATCACCATTGGCGCGCGTATTATTATTGCGTGCAATTCATTTATGGAAAGCCTGGTTGCAGTTGATGTCGCATGCCAGCAGGATGGACGTAGCAACCGTGTCATGCTCATTAAAAATAAAACGCAGCTTCAAATTTTCGATCAACAAAATGGGTGGAATAGTAGGCTATTTTAGATTTTTATTTCAAGTATGAATACTCTCTATCTGTAAGAAAGTAGATGCGAGCCACAGAAAATCCCCTTGCTGAAACTGTACCTGTATGAGTACACATACTACGAACGCATTTATATTCTTCACCAACCCGCGAACATATACTTTCGTCTCCAATCAGAAATGTTATGAGTGGTATCACGTCTTTTGCTTCTTCTTCTTGGGTTTGGATCCCGAAGTGCAGGTTTTCACGTATGTTTGCAATGACTGCGATGATAGGAGAATGAAATTATTATTTGTAAGTGAGCTTCCGCAGACAACATAATGATCCTTAAAAAAAGCGCGTGCATACACAAGTATTGTAGAACGCGATCCCACAAAATAACGTACCGTGAACAATCCTGCGGGCAATCGATCGACGTTGAATTCAATTTCATCTTCGGCGGCACTTCGTGTCAATGCGGCAGGATAATTCTTTTCAATCTCCACCAAGACACGTCCCAGTTCATCCTTGTTGAGCTTGTACAACGATTTCGCAAAGGCTCGCTTTTCGTCGAGCGTTAATTTATTGTTGGCATTTCTTCCACCAGCACTGCCAGTCAGTTCGGAAGCAGACATGGTGGAAGCCGGTAAACCCAAATCGTCCAACAGCTTCTTGAAATTTTCTTGCCACTTGCGATTGAGATTTTGAGCCAAAATAAAAAAGTCAGATCCATCGGCATTGTACGTCATACAATTTTTCCACACCAACGCTACATCTTCGGCGGCTTCGGGTAAGGACTGGTATTTGCGATCGACAATGTTGCGTTTCACCGTTCCCAAATCCATGGGCTTTTTAATCACTTTGGGATAATCAAAGAGACCCATCAATTTCCAATCAACGGGTTCACGAAAAGGTTCTGTTGTAGCACAGTAGTAGTTGTAGTAGTGGTGTTGGTTTTTGTGGTGTAATGTTGTGTGAGTTGTTATGTGTTAACAATACGACGGGCAAGAAAACAGCAGCAAGGCGAGTGACGCCTATGATTATTTGCGTCGTTCAGTAGTCTATGGTCGTACGCCAAACTCGAGAATGACACACGAACAACAACAACAACAACAACAACAACAACAAGAATGTGCTAACGTAATAACGCACGTACCGGCATCAGGTTTTTGGTAAAAGGATTGCACCAATTTGGTCATGGCCGACCATTGTTCAGGTGTGGGCGTTGTCATGTTACTAACAATAGTTTGGTGGAACTTTTGCTGACTATCGCTACAACTAGCCTTGGAAAGGGCGGGAATAAACACAACCAACAAGATCCCTGAACGAGTATGTTTTGTTGTTGTCGGGAAGTTGTTGAAATAATCATAATCAACCAAGAAAATCACGGCGAAACAAATTCTTCGGAAAGGTACGATAGTATTGAAATTGTGTAAAAAATCGTGTAGCGGGTGGTAGGACAGACCCAGCAATGCGTCTTCCAAGAAATTCATAGTAATAATAATAGTAGTAAGTATTAGTATTAGAGATGAGGGACTCCACTCCAGCGATGCGATGGAATCCAGAGGCATCGTCATTCGCAACGTTCGCTGCACTGATTGGCGAGAATGTTGTCGTGGGAAGGCATCCTAAAGAGAAGAGAAGGACACGACCTGCTGTGCAAACGTCTTCTACCACCGCTCGCTGGATTTTGACTTTCGACCTAACCGATGTCGGCCGGGGCACAGCATTAAGAAAGCCAAGATACAGCGTCGAACTTATGAGATGAAAGCACTCCAAGCACTGCCCACGCCATCACCGCAAAACAAAAAAAACGTAGTATTGTGGGCATTTTTCATGCGACCCACTAATAGGCATTCTTCATATTCTTGTTTTTACTGCACAACCCTTGCGTTCGCCTTTTCCGGTTTCAAACCCTCGTCTTGTGCTGAACTTCTCCGGGTAAGAATGTTAAGATTTTGATAAAATAATAGAATTTTACTGGTAAAAATTGCTGGCTGCCGGAACGACGATGGCTTGCACGTGCTTTGTGACGCGCTTTGAAAAAAGCCAGTCACATCACAGTGACCTTGCCTTGTAGTAGCTACCAATCGACAGCAATGGGCGCGGGACGTTATTAAAAGCTTTCACGTGGACACGACGAAAACACGCAACCTCTTCTTGTTACTGGTATGTATTGGCTAGCTTAAATACGACGTTGGCGAGAACGGAATCAGTGGCAGTGACGAAGACTTCAAAAAATCTCTACACGGTTGCACGTTCATTCGCTTCTCTTCTACTTCTGCCTGTCATGGACTATTCTCGACTTGGCATACACCTGTAAAATAGCAAATAACCAGATCTTGTCAGCTACTCTGGAGTTTTCACAAAAGTTGCAGGTGTAAATTGTGATGATGTCCGGTAAACGGCACTACTAGGCCATAGTGAAAAGGAAATGGTACCTATTGTTGCATTGATGCATAGCACTTTTAATGCAAAAGGGCGATTGCAAAATCTGTTGTTTAAGTTTCCGCCTCTACAATAGCAGCTACAATAGATGTAAAAGATCCTCATCTTCTTATACAGGCCTTGCCTCGTCGAGCTACAAGTGGCAGTATTTATTACCTTCAGCACGTAGAGTTTTACCAGTAAAAATCTGTGAAATTGCAAATCAGTGCATGAGATTTGCTTCTCTTGTTGGCCCGCGTTCTGATTTGCGCAAACCCCTGATAGTGGAACATGGGAGCACTCCGTCATATGTATTTTAGTTTTACTCTTGGCGGATATTGGTTGACTACTACTAGCTAGTCTACTACTAGTACGTACAGTACACTAGTACCTACCTGCGGCTACTGGTACCTGGTAGTAGTACTGGTTGAGAAGAAGTGGGGTACCACTATTATTAAATAAAATTGCACTGAAGTCATAATTATTATTGTCTTTACTAGTACCTGGTACTACAGTAGTAGTACTAGTAGTACTTGTAGTACTACTATTAGACCTACGTACCACTATCAGGCACTAGCTAGTACTGGTACGCAGCGAGGAGCTAAAAACTCCAGAATTAACTAGTATGGAAAGGAAGACCAGCAATTAGATATGAAAAGTTCCTTGTTAATCGTACAGTACGACTATTATTATTTTACTAGTATTATAAGGTTCGCTACTGTTCTTGCTTGGTTGTAGAATAGTACTGTACCAGGTACCAGGTACCGTACTGGTAGTCTAGTCTACTAGTAGCTAGTATTATTTGATTTTTTATTCTTTCCTCTACGGTAGACTAGAGTCGAACTTCAATTCTGGTTGCAAACGAGAAACATTTATTATTATGTTTTGTACTTCATCAGCAGGGGGCGCGTAATCGAAGAAGAAGAATTTTTGTTTCATTGAATTGCTGCCATCAACCACCACTCGTGTCTTATACTAGGTCTACTACACCACCAGTCGTAAGTACTAGTAGTCGTACAGTAGTAGCATTAAACACATACACCAAAACAAAGCAAAAATAAATAAATGATATGACTGTGACAAAATAAAGGTTAAGACGAAACACAAGAAACCATTGCATCAGGAATGGACTTTAACTCTACGATGGAAAATGCACCACAGCGGTCCACCTACAATTCAGACAATGATGAAAAAATAAACGAAGGAGAGCCAGTGAACTACGCTAACAATGATGTCCTTTGTGGACGGGGCAAAACTTCCTTTAACCATGGTCAGTAGTCAGTACACCAATAATGCTGCTCGGCATTCTTGATTGCTTCTTGATTCCTCACACCACGCCTTACCTTTTCAATAATTTGCTTGACAGTTGGGAATCAGAGATTTCGCAGTATTATCGCCGAGTCCATAGATGATTACAACTCGGTGAGGTCAAGAAAAGCAAAAAGTGCTGTGGTGAAGCGTGTACACGAAGCAATACTGGCCACGGGGGGACGATTTCTCAGGTTAGATTCAACACAAGGGAAATGGGTAGAGTTAGGGAAACAAAGAAGTCTGGAAAAGGTCTCTCATGCTATTCGGGATGCCACATCAACCAATGTAAGTATGAAGAAAAGAAGGGAAAGGGCAGACTCTACCATTGCAGAGGTTGCAGCGCATGTAATCTCCCGGTTCCCATCGGTCCAGCTAGAGCACAAAATGGACGGAGGAGATGAGGAACGACTCGCGTTCAAGTCCATTGATATTGGCAACAGTGCGAGCCCTCCAAGTCTTCCAACATCTATGCCACTACATGCAGCAGGATATGCATTGCAGGAAGATACTGGAACTTACACGCCAATTGCATCCATGGCACTGCGAGAAGACCCTGCTCCGACCCGAGAGCAACAAGTACAACGGCTGGCTCAACAACCAACGCAATTATTTTTGCCTGCACCTCTGCAGCGTTCTGGTCGACAATCGGAACACCTTCCTCGCTCCCAGCAGCAGGAAATGCAGCGACCACAACGATCGCAACACATGCAACAACCACAGCAGCAACCACAAAGACAACAAAATGAAGATGATTTCGTATCCTACATCAACGATGTTCTAGGTCCTGTGACCTCGGATGATGTCCGCACAGATCCACTGCAGAGATTAGTACAACAGCCTAGGAGACCGCCTAGCAGGAAGAAGGGATAACGAGTCGTATTGTAATTTTATTGCTATTTTGTCGCTGGTTGTGCTGTATCTAGACCTACTAGCTACTGATAATGATGATGCACACATATCTACTAGCTAGGCCACTTTACTCTAAACGCTGCATCTGAAAGTTGCAAACTCCATACCGACGGCTGCTTTTTTACAAACAATCCAGTGTATCTGGATACATACATTTGTAAATGTAACTAGCTAGTTTTAAAGAGTCCCATTGCGTTCGCGTTTCTCCTTCATGTGTTGTACCTGGTATTCGAGTATCCTGGAAACATTGCACTGAAGCAGCGGCTTTTGTAACTACTAGTCTAGTGCTAGTATTGCTTTTGCTGCCGTCATAGTCCTGGATGTTTGACAACAAGCATACCAGTCTACTACCAGGTACTCGAGTACCAGGTAGCGAATACGAAGTGTCCAGAGGCGTATTTTTACGACTCTAGTAAAATGTGTTGGGGCGTTACAATAAATGCGAGGTCGTAATCGGGACTACCCAACCAATGATAAGGTGATTAAAGTTTGGCAGGACATCAAAGACATTAAACATCTTCAAAGAAGAATTAATAGGAAAAGCTACAAAGACCTGTCGATATTCCGAGTTCAACCTTTACTCTTCATCATGATTATTAGGAGTATCTGTTTAATACGGAATTTACAAAGAGAGCGAGGTGTTGAGCCTACTATTAGCTAGTAGCACAACCCAGGCTTAACTAAGTTGATTCACACCACGACACAACAATCACATTTCAACGACGACAAGCACTACTAGTATGGGATAAGTACCAGGTAGTCGTATCACTCTTGGCATTGGTCGTTCACCTCGATCAGATCAGAAGGACATTCTCAATCACTGGATTAGAAAGTCTACGAAAAGATGACCAATAACACACCAATCTTGCTTGTGGTTAAGTGAGGCAATATTAATCTAGTTATGTGTGTGAAACAGGGATTGGCAGGTACCTCTGCGGTTTTGGATTTGGTCTTCTGTACTGGTGTAAATTGAGAGTTTGGGAATTATTGAATGAGGGTAACAGCGACGTTTCATTATCACGCCGTTGTCGCCGCGACCTTGGCACCCATGATTCTGGCCAGCCATCCGTTCGCGTATGTTTTTTCTTTAGTATTTTCTAACACGTTCGCTGGGAATTGTCTAGATTGATTATTCATACTCTGTAGCTGTTTAGTGGACCTCGCCTCAAAAACAGTCACGAAAAAGGACGCTCCTGTCCTGTCAATGCAAAAATTCCACCCAAATATGATTTGAGACCCCACGTACGTCGCCAACGCTGGCCTTCCTTGAATGGCGGATGGCAACGACTGTTGTATGACCAACACAAGTTCGACGAGAACGAAAAATCGAAGAAAACCGTACAGTCATTGCTAGTCTCGCCACGTTCCAACTTCCAACGTTCATGCCGGATTGTCTGTAGATGGACCATCAACGTCCACTCACTCCTGCGTAGTATCGTTTCTCCTTTGCACAACAGCGTTTTCTTTTCCAGCAGTGTCAACCTCTGCCAAGAGGACCACTTCTTGGACCCCCCAGGACGCGAGATAACGATCCACCAAAAAACAACTTTTGCTTGGATCAAGAACGAGACAATGTAGCAATACGAGATTTTTCACAAATATTTCATGATTGCCGACTACGTGAGGCTCTGGAGAGATATTTTTTTGCCTTCTGATTGCAGCTGAAGAAGTCAACAATAAAAATCACAAAAGAGCTTGCACCATAATATATTTATGCGCAATTTCATAGACCATATTACATACATTCCGAAACGAACAATACAATTTTATCTGAATGCCAACACATTCATGTGAGAATCCTGCTTACTCCAAGTAGTACGTTTGACAACCACCTTATAGCTGTGGCCGGTGCCTTACTCAATTATTCATTATTTACCAAAAATACCATCATTGAGTCAAGACAAATGAAGATTGAGTCGGTCGTCGCATCGTGGATCGTCGAATTTCTTGAATATCAGGAATATTGCCCATATCATCTGTCAAACGTCCCGCTTGCCGGTAATTCACCACAGCCACGGCCATTTGTTGCAGTGCTGACAAGGCAGCATCCTGATCTTTCTTTTTAATAGCCTTTTCAAAAAGTTTGTACTGGGCTTCAAACGTCGCAGCATTCTTTTTCATTTCTTTGGCGTACGAATTGTTCATGCTCAAACCTTGACCATCCAAACTACTGACATAGAGCTGAAGGGGTAAGATAGCATTGTCTGCGGTTTTGCGAAATTCTTCCACTTCTTCCCATTGGCCATTAGCAATTTGTTGTGGAACGACATCAATGGCAGAAGTTACTTTGGTAATGCGAGGTAAGTATCGTTTCTTGGCCGTAGGATAGTAGTAGGCTGCGTCAAATCATTTTTGATTTTGTAAATAGTAATCAATATTTTTGTGAGATTTATCTCGCCGTACAAAAGTTTCATAAAACATGAAATACACTACCATTGCCCGCTCTCTTCATTTGCAACTTACATCCTTTCAGCGTGGGTTCAATTTCCACACTCTTTTTTATCCTGGGAACAATTTCTTCCTCAACCTTTTTCTCTACCTTGACAACGATTTTGTTAGGATCCGAGCCAAAATCATCCAACAAACCAGCATTGGCATTGGTTGTAGGAAACATGGCAGTCGTAGCACTAGCTGCCAATATTTGTTGCATAAAATTGCGTCGTCCAAAATTTTCCTCATGAGACGATTGTTGTATGGACGAGAGAAATGTGCTTACAAGGCCAGATTGGTGGGAGCAGGAGGATCCACCAGCTGGTGCAAATGCCGAGCTGACCACGACAAGGAGCGCCACAAGACAGAGGCAGAAATTCGAAATACTTGAAGGGACCATTTTGATAGGACAGATAAAAATGAGGATAACGGAGTCGATTCCCGAGAGCCAACTGTCAATTGTTGTTGTTGCTGCTGCTGCTGCTGCTTCTTGGATTTGAAGAAGTGCGCCGATAATGCACTGACTAGAACTGCTGCAACACCGTTAGGAAGATAGATGTGGAACCAAGAGAGAAAGGATCGGCATGTTGCGTCTACTAGTAGGAAAGCGACGAAAGTTGGACGTGGCCCAGTTACAGTAGAACCATTAGACAGATTTCAAAAAAAAAATTGCATTCTCCACTTTGTGAAGTACGTACCTAGCGTCATATTCGTGATTGAATGTTTATCCCAGATGAACGGCCTTGCCACAGAGAAACAGAATCGCAGCTTTGCCAACGAGATGCTGTTGCGCCACGCTAAGATTGTTCGCAGGGTCTTTCGACTCCAATAAAAAGTCGAGCGAGAAGAAATGCTAGAAGCAGGCTTGAGTTTACTGGACGTTGGTAGCGGGGCTTGGCGTTCTCGTTGGGTCGACTGGCCAGGAAAAGACGAGTAAGTGATGTTCATAATAGTACTGTGCGGATGATGCGAAAATAATAACATGAAGAGTGCGACGCCCCTGCCGATTCCACTTTCTCGTTTTGTTATCTTGCATGGTGGTTGGGAATCTGCTGCTCTTTACACAAAAATCTTGGTTTTTCATGTCCGCTAACAACTGAAGCCCTTTGCGGAGTGTATTGGTAGCCCGAACCCTTTTCACTCCAGTAAGCGCTGAAAATTCAACTTTTGAAATTGTCTCGGCGATTTCCCCTTTCGGCGACAGCTTACAACACTAAATTAGCTGAGTCAATGGCTCTACTTCACCTGAACGGAAAATATGGAAGAGTGGAAAGAGCAGCAATCTTTTTGAATAGAAACAAAACATAATACTTTTATGATTTCATCACTATAATATAGACATAATCGACAAACATCACATCTACTGCACTTCCTCCTGGGCAGCGAGGACAGCCGGAAGAGCGCCCCCCATTGTGGCTTGCTGCAACGGAAATTCGTCCAATTCATAGGCTGCTTCCACAATCCGACCCACGGTACTTGTACCCAAGCCGATTCGACGAATGCCTACATCCACCAATGGCATGTCATGGCTGGTGAACTTCAACACGTTGACGCTTTCCAACACTCCTCGAGTCATTTGGGGATGATCAAAGAATCCTTCTCGAAGATGCTTGACAATGCTCGTAAATAGAGACATTACTGACCATTGAACAAAGCCAGGATTGTCACTTTCATCTTGTGCCAGGGCACGCAACTGTGCCAGCTTGTTGGCGTCAACATTGTGGCTATCCAGAATGCCCGACTTGTGCAGCTTGTCAAAGAAATGTGGTAGAGAATGATAGTAAAATCCCCACCGTATCTTGGGCAAGTGTACGATATGCTTAGAAAGATTCTTTTCGTTGTGCCAGATCATATCGTTGAGAATCCACAAGTTGGAATGGTAGGGAACCATGGCCCCCAATACTCCAAGCGTTGGATCGTCCCAGTGTTGATGGACGCGTGCAAAATTTGGATGAGCTTTCATGTCGTCCTGCGACAAGGCAGGAGCTTCACTGTAGGCTAGAATGCGCCGTCTCCATTCCACCAAGAACGGATTGTTCCGCCCTTTGGTCATTAAGAGTCCATTGTTGTACATGTCCAATCCAGCACTAGGGAGTTGATTCAATGACGTCAACAAGAGTTGATCATTTTCGGTCGAATTCCAAATGTGATCAAATCCTTTGTAGACCAATGTTGAAGCATCCATGTAGAGTCCTCCATATCGAATGAGAACGGCCAACCGTAGAATGTCGCTCCTATGTTGGACCTTTAAGCTATAAAAGGTACTGGGAAGATCGCTCACACTGACATAGTCCTGAAAGTTCTCGTCGTTTAACATAATGATGCGCCAATCGGGATTTCGCACGCGCCAGCTTTCCAGTGCCTTTTGACAGAGGTAGGGAAAGTTGTCAGGATAGGAATTCCAATAACCCCACATTATTTTCGTACTGTTGCCAAAGGCTTCCTCAGAAGAGGGTGGATCCTTCCATATTTGACCCGTCTCCGTAAAGTCGACGGATACGACGGGTGTCACAGCTTTGGCCCGCGAGACACTGGCCAGCGAGGACCATGCAGTGACAAAAATATCTGCCAAAGCTGCTATTGTTAAAGTAGAAGGCAGTACTGATCGGCAGAGAAGAGATAATATAACCACAACCACCGATATCCATTGAATACGCGTCATGCGTCGATGGAGCTTATAGAACATGTTGGAGTCATAGCTGGGCGGTGTTGTTGCCGATGACGACGACGTTGATGATGACGAGCAAAAAGTGTTCATCTTAGTACGAGGGACAAGCCGACTGGGACTTTGATCCTCGCTACTTCTGAGAAGTATTGAAATGCGACACATTGTTGGGAGCTGGGATCGACCGACTGTCGGAATGAAAGAACACTTCTAAATTAGATGTATCTCGAGATTAAAACAAATCGTTTCGGCGTCTTAAGCGATATAGCAATGGTTTTAGAATAATGATGGATAGCAGGGCTATGTTCCAAATGTTTATGCCAGATCTTTTAAAGGATTGCTTGTTCTTGGTGCACTTCTAGTATTTTTTGTACTACTAGCTACGTAGTAAAAGTTCTCAGAGTATTATTATTTATTGTAGGAAGGATCGGAGTGCCAAAAAAAGTGGCGAATCATAGCAAAGCTCTGCGATTCTCCGTACAAGCTCCTGTATTGTACGTCAATTATGGCACAGTGTGACTAGTAAGCCGAGAACAGCTTTGAAAATGACTTTGTTAAGTGTCTGCAATGTAATTAAGGTTCGTTCAGTGAAATTAGGCCGATGAGGGCACGCTCACTGCTGCAGGAAGTGTTCGCATAAAATTATGATTGGCTACTTTACTGGTAGTAACAACTTCGAAATAGAAGTCGTGTTTTCCAATTCTGTCAATTGGATGCTTCAGAATGCAATTATTTACCTGCTGAAGTCTCTAGCTAGCTAGTAGTACTTTCGATGAACCCTTTGTCTCTTTTATTCCGAACTACCGTAACAATGAAATAGCGCGTTGATTGGATCCTGACTTGTCAAATAATGAGGGAAAAGCAGGTAGAAACAATGCGTGTACAAAATAGTACATAAACGTCAAAATATTACTTTAAAGTGGGCCCTTCGCAGTTGATTCCGCAGCAGGATTGTAAATTTCAGTAACAACGCAGAGTGCAAATAAAAAAGCATAAAATGTTGCTGCACCGTCAAGCAAGGAATTTTCTCCCCTGGCATGGATGCAAGAAAAGTGAAAAGAAGTTAGGCTATCTTGCTCTCCAAAGAAGCTGAGAACGCCGTATTTTCGTCGTTGTGTCTCAATTTTGTGGGCGGATGGAGGACACATGGGTTCATCGAGACTCGCATAAAAACTGCCGCATTTGTACATCTGCACGAAAGCCATTATTTTTTATTTTTCGGAAAGCATTGCTTGGCTGTATTCTACGACCCAATATCATTATTAGCGTTCAGGATAGGCTCAGTGAAAATATTAATCAAGAGAAAAATTAATGTGTATCTTTCTTCAACTTTCAATGTTGACACAGCACGCACCTCCGCGGCAATCATTCACAATTCACAACCTACCCGAGCTGGCTCAATACAATGCATTCGCATAGTTTCTTGACCGCGGTCGCAAGCCTCCTGGCCTTTTCATGGATTTCACACCGTGCACACTCGTTTGCAATACCAGAGTCATTCCTTAAGACGGATATCCAAAACTCAAGACGAGAGGTCCTGACCTCTTCGGCGGGTCTGCTCATTCTTGCCCCCATCGTATCTTTGTTTCCTTCGACTGCCGAGGCTGCGTACGGAGAGGCTCCCAAAGCTGAACTGCCCAACTATATTGAATTTCTTTTGGAAAAAAATTACGTCGCCGATCCCTCTAGCTTTTTGTACCAGGGACCTGACCCCAAAGTGCAGTTGCAACGATTGTTGGAAGCCTCTAAGCGATTAGATGAAATTCCAGCTCTAGCCGAAGCCAAGAAATGGAGTCAAGTACAGGGTGTCCTTACAGGTCCTATGGGGACCCTGGCGCAAACTCTGAATGCGATTAGCTCTAACAGTTCAAAGGAGGTCCAGGCCAAAGCCAAACAAGTCAAGACGGATATCCTCAATATTAGTTTGGCAGCTTCCAAGAAGAACCAAGACGATGTAATTAATAAGACAAAAGCCGCTGAAATGAGCTTGGATGCCTTTGTTCGGGCAGCATTTTGACAGAAGAATGAGTTTACTGCATGCTAGCTTTGAAGCCAACACACGCATCCTGCAGTAGTCCTAGCCTATTCCTGAAACAATATAGTACGTTCGAAGGATAAAGTAGTAAACTGACGTTATTGTTGCTATCGCTGTTCTTGCTGCGATCGATGATGATCCAACCATCGCTTGCAAGACCCGGCCCATTGGTGTTGTTTCCCAACCTTTTGCCACTTTTGCATGTTCACTAATTGGTAGTATTCTCGTTTGGCCGGTCCTTTCAAGGCCGTTTTGACATAAATGTGCGGCGTTTGTTGACTTCCAACTACGGTAACGGTTCGATTCATCATCCAAGTTTGACCTGGGAATCGTTCTTGTAACAGTTGTTCTGTCGCTTTCGAGATACGAAAGATTCCAGGGGAGTGTTGATTGTAGTCCACCGGTGTCCCTCCTTTGAACTGATTGAAGGCATCCATCAGAGCAAATGGTCCCGTAATCAGGGATGCATTTTGAGTAGCCAAACTGGTCAACTGCAGCAAATTGTCAATGGCACGAGAAAGAGCTAGATATATTAGGGGATGCTGCCGTGAGGCTACGATAAACGATTGAGTGAGTCGTCCCCTCTGATTGATGGGAATAAATGCATCCATAGTAGCTTGCTGCTGCTGCTGCTGCTGCTGCTGCTGCTGTAGATCTAACAGGCCCGTAAAATCACGACCAGGTGCATTGTCAATATCCGTGTATCCTCCTCCCTGATCCCACAAGACGAGGTACCTCCAGAGATCTGCGGTGGAGGCTCCATTGTGCTCTGGCAAACAGTTCATAGCTTGTTTCAGCTGAGGAAAGGTTTCGGACCAGTACAGATGGGCTTGGAAATATTCCTGAACATTATCGTCATCATAAAGTACCAATGCGTGATCGGTAAACCGCCACTGATCAAAGACCTTCAAATATCGGGGTGTCATACAGCGCACACGGCTAGTGGTATGAATTATGGCGGGTATACTAGTAGTTCTTTTCGTGCAAATGTTGCTTGAAGAATTGGAACGGTGCTGTTTGGGGATTGTGTCCAGCGCTGGAAGAAGAGGGGGCCGGCAGTCCGGCATGGGACGAGTTCGAGTCTGTAGATCTACTGCCGGAGAGATATTGGTACAGAAATCACTATTGGCAGTGGCTGTAGAAATTGGTTTATTTTTCCCGAAAGAAAATACTTCATGCTTCAGTGATAAAGTCGGCATTACATCCTGTGCTGCTGTGACAACGTCACGATGTTGCAGTTTTAGTGGCAAGAAGACCCCAAACAGGAGAAGAAGTGCTAGTAGTAGGAACACTCTTACTCGCCGTCTTTCAATGCCGCCAATCATGACCAAATATTACATTCTCGATGCTGATTTTTACCTACGAGGTTTCATCATTTGCACAATATAATGCTATTCTACCTAATTTCTGATTTTCTACTGGTATGTGTTGTCTTTGTTGTCGGTTCGTAGTCTAGTAGTCTAGTAGTAGTAGTTGTTGCGCTGCTGCGTGTTTGTGCTCAAAATAATAGGATCAGTCTATAAATACTACGAAGTCCGAGTACTGTTTTTTAGGGTCAGGGTCAAAAAAGCTTTGTACTATTCGAGCGAACGCTACCGCGTTCTCTCGACTATGCCAGCTCTCTAGGGCTACGTTTGGCTAGGTAGGGTGGTTTGGAGAAACTCGGCAATTTACTAGGGC
>Ga0210036_1002457_pt1 | contig 19656 bp, 15 predicted proteins | sample CryGeymeta201515_FD_185469 | JGI IMG/M metagenome (GOLD analysis project Ga0210036, IMG submission 185469) | Groundwater microbial communities from Crystal Geyser aquifers in Utah, USA - Crystal Geyser metaG 2015-15 (SPAdes) (version 2) | ecosystem: Environmental > Aquatic > Deep subsurface >...
AATCGAGGCTGGCGTGTTTGGGGAGAAAACCCTAGTAGGGGAAAACCCTTGACGCTAGCTGACGTGGACGGCTGTATGCCGACCGCTTAGGGACGCACAGTTGTTCGCTGTACGGCTTTTAACCCGTGGTAAAAGTGGTGTATTGCATAGTGGACCCCTGGGAATTTAGTGCACACCACCAAATATTCATATTGGTCTCGTCATATGGTGTGCACTAAAATTGCAGGGCTCTTTTAAGCTTGTTTTTAACTGTGGAGCCCTGCAAATTTATTGCACAAGACACTGCGAGACACTGCGCACGATATTCATATTCGCAGCCTTGTCCTGAGGATGTGCACTAAAATTGCAAGGCAATTTAAGCCTGCTTTTAACTAGTGGACCCCCTGGGAATTTAGTGCACACCATATACACATGTTGGTATTCAATTCCCCCTCCTGCTGTGCACTAAAATCGCACAGCTATTTTTGCTTGCTTTTAACTAGTGCAGCCTCTGGAATTTAGTGCGCAGTGGGATTCGGTCCCTTTTTAGCAGCTTAATTAAGGTTCAACGGTCTCTTTTTCGTCAGTGGTTTTGAGGGACTCATTAGGGGATCCAACGGTCCCCTTAATACTGCAAAAAGTCTACTTCATGTGTACCAGGGATACCCCTGTGATTTCGAGCAGTATAGGGTAACCCTGTAGGACTATGTACTAGGGGTACGTGCCATATACTGCTCAGAAAGAGACTTGGGTCCCTTTTTCTATATAATACTCCAGTAAGAATTAATACTAAAGCAAGTACTCAAAATAGTATGGTAGTACTCCTGCTGTGCTCTCTACCTACAGGAATAACTGAAGAAGCGCGGAAAATAAATTTAAATGAAGATACCCGGGCTGCAAAAAGCAAATTCGAAAATAGACCGAAAACAGCATGGATTGCACGCACTAATGACCATTGCCAGTCACGGCTTAATTTAAGAAGTCTTTTACAAGAAACACCACCAAGATGAAGGTTGATGAGTCTACCAAAAACCCAAACAAACAGTATTATTTATCACCCAAACACTCAAAAACAAATTGTCCATTATGAGAATACACTCGTCCTTAGTGCTAGCAATGCTGGGACTGGTGGCAACTGGCATTCACATTGCCTCGGAAATGAATTTTGCTAAGTACTTCAAATCGAATGCGATGGGGCTAACGGGCAACAGGACAAACAATGCCAGTAACTTTTCGCATTTGACTGTCGCGCAGGAATCAGACGAGGAATCAGACGAGGAGCCGCATAATTTGAGTAGTAAAACAGAAGGATCATCCGTAGTCTTGGAAGTGTTCAACGTGTCGAGCACTCGGTCCAAGATTGGGAGCTGGATGGGGAACAACTGGATCCCTCCTCCGGGATGGAAACTGTACTCAATGGATTCGTTGCGACGCATGTTTGCCAGCGCCAGCATTCATTTGTGGGGAGACAGTACCGCACGGCGGGTTGCGGCGACACTGCATATGATATTGGAATCGCCACTTGCCTCGGACATTTCAGTGCAACAACTCGACGATAACAATATTTTGGACAATGAAACAAAGTTTCAGCCCTCGAATTGTCCCGAGTACATCCAGGATACTGCAGACCAGTTGATAAGGAATTTTGGTGGTATTTGTCACGTGTCGAGTGCATTAAATCGCGGTGCGCATAGCCTTCATGACTTCCAAAATCAAACAACGCCCTCCCCCAAGGAAAGTGAGCAACTGTCCATTCTCAGTTGGCAGCGGGTATTCTGCTTGTTAGATTTGAATGACATATTTGAGGATAAGATCCACGAAAGAAAACTCTTTCAGAAACACACGAAAGTGATCGTTATTAGCATTGGTGCCTGGCATGAAGGAAATAAGCATGTGTGTGGACGAAACCACCAAGACAAAAACTACACCTACAACACAATTCAAGAACTGTATAGCTTCTTGGAAAAGGCAAATGCCTATCAGAAACAGTCCAACAAGACACTGATATGGAGAACACCAGGATTCTTTGCGGACTCAGGCCGGGACGATCCTGCATTGATTCGTGCGCTGAACAAAGCGGCGATGGACACGATAGATTCGTATAACAACCCCGGCCTAACCTACATCAACTATGGAGAGGCTGTCGAGCCACGATCTTTTGGAGCTGCCCGCATCACTGGTGGACACGTTGCACACTACGGCTATCATGCGTTCCATGTAGCCATTCAAATGATGGCGAATCATCTGGTTGATCTTGGAATTCTTCAAGATGATACGAAAACTTAGCTCGAGTACACAATTTGCCGAGTTATGGCCAGACCCCGCGAGTGGCAGAAAGGAAAACGGCGCAACATGCGCGATATCATCTAGCCGCTATCTGCTAAGTATTGCTGATAGAAAGTACTAAATCAGTAGAGAGCACGAGGAAAGGTGGTGATGGTATCGGTGGATACGCGCCCTTATGTGCTGAAGAATCCTTCATACACCATTGTACATACTGTTACTCGGATCCATTATCAACACGAAGGTATCCGCAAGCTGAAAATGTGAAACTGACGAAGTGATGACAAAGTCTGCCAGTACTGGCTACGAATACGGAGATTCGATTTCGTTCATTTCCACGTAGACAGATTTCATGCGCGTCCAGGACTCCACTCCGGCAACTCCATTTTCTGATCCCACGCCCGAGTGCTTGAATCCACCCCAAGGCAATTCCACGGGTGCCAAATTGTAATTGTTGATCCACGTCGTTCCTGCTTCCAGCATCGCAATCATGCGATGTGCTCGTTGCAAGTCTTTGGTGAAAACACCCGCGGACAATCCATATTGTGTAGCATTGGCACGCTGTAACACTTCTTCCTCGGAATCAAAAGGCAAAATGCACATTACCATTCCAAATATTTCTTCCTGGACAATTCGCATGCCGTCTTGACAATCGGTAAATATTGCCGGCTCTGAATAATAGCCGTCGTTTCCTTTGATACGATTGCCTCCATAAATTAGTCTAGCCTGATCTTCCTCGCAACCAATACGTATGTAGTTTTGTACTCTCTGCATTTGTTGCTCACTGATCATTGGCCCAATCTCTGTGGATTCATCCATAGGATCTCCAATCTTCAAAAGGCGGGTACGTTCAATCAATCGATCAGTGAATTGCTGCAGTATCTTGCGATGCACAAATACACGTGTCCCGTTGCTGCAAACTTGTCCCGAAGAATACCAGTTGGCTACCATAGCTGCCGAAACGGCAGGTTCTAGGTCCGTGTCATCAAAAAGTATCAAAGGCGATTTTCCACCCAATTCCAAGGTGACCTTTTTGAAATCGTACGCTGCGCGCGTGTAAATCGATCGTCCGGTAGCTAAGCTTCCTGTAAAACTAACTTTTCGGACGCGCGCATCTTCCACCAAAGGCTGCCCCACCGTTCCGTCTCCCAGTACGACATTAAAAACGCCATCGGGAATTCCTGCCTCTTGATATATTTCGGCAAGTCTCAGGGCTGTTTGGGGTGTCCATTCGCTGGGCTTGAATACCATCGTATTGCCAAAGGCCAGACTAGGACTAGATTTCCATACTGCAGACTGCAAAGGATAATTAAAGGCACCAATCCCGACCGTCACACCCAAGGGTTCTCTCCGGGTGTATCCCCAATTGCCCCCGGGTAGGTCCAAGTGTTGTCCTCCCATACACCCGGCCAATCCTGCAAACCACTGCAAACAATCGGCTGCTCCTGGCGCTTCCAATTGCGTTTCTCGCCGTGGTCGACCGGTATCTTGGGTTTCCAGAACTGCTATTTCTTGGACTACGGCAGGATCTTGTAATATATGTGCTGCCTTTAACAGCAATTTGGATCGTTCCGTGGGACTGTAATCACGGTACCATCTAGGTTGTGCTTCTTGGGCGGCTTGCAACGCCGCATCGATGGCTTCGGGCGATGCCGATTCAACGGTAGCTCGTACTTGTGCCGTGGTAGCATTGTAAAGCTTGAAGGTGCTGGGTGTTGATGAGCTGTTCCAATATTTCCCCTTGACAAAGGACTTTATCAGGAGGCTCATGTTCGATGGTTGCTTCCTTGCTTCCTTGCTTCTGCCTTGCTTTAGTAGAGTGTTGATGTGTTCGAAACTTTCGATGTATTGTGCAGTGGACAAGAGACCTACTACTACTAGCTACTAAGTACTACAGTAGTAGCTACTACTAGTACTAGTAGCTTCTACTAGTACTAGTAGTAGTAGACGAGTAGTAGCGTAGTACAGTAGCTACTCTAGTAGTAGTAGTAGAGTACTCGAGTAGTAGTACTACTAGTAGTAGTAGTAGTAGTAGTAGTAGTAGCGGCTAGTACTGGCTGTAGTACCAGACTACTACTCGAGGAGTACACTGCGAGTACTGTAGCGAAGTTTGTCATCTCCGTGAGTCATTTGAATCATGTAAAATTCAGAGGAAGTGAGCGACAGGGCTATTACAATCCAACATGATAGTTTTTTGTTTCGGCAACAGAACACACAACACACAAGAAATAATTAATAATAATAAATTTTCCGTTTTGTCCCAAGGTAATTCATACAGTCCTGTATTATTATTTAGTGATCTGCATTCGACCATGGCAACTACTATTTCGCAATCGCTCGCCCAAGAATATGCTTCAACGTGGCAGTGGAGGATTGATACGGATCCAGAATTGGCAGCCTCCTTAGGGATGCTGTCACGTCGCCGATCACCTCATGCCCTGGATCCACGATCCTTGGAAAGCTTTGAGCAACGTCTAGCCTGGATTGATAGAGCATTGGACCGGCTAAAAACAATAATAAGAAAATACGATATACAAGATTTGACTACGGATGAACAATTGTCGTTGAAACTTTACGAAACACAATTGACGGATTACGTCACTTACACTCGTCAGCACAAGGCATATCTGTGCTGTGTCAATCGGTTGGAAGGACCACAGACGGATCTGCCCTTGTATGCACGATATCTTCCCACCAAGACTCTCTCAGACAGAACATTTTATCGAGATTTTTTAAAAGCCATCCCGATTCAATTACAAGATGTTCAAACGTTACTGAAAGAGGGACTGGCTCAACAGCGGACTCCACCTCACTGCAGTTTGGGAGGTGTGGTGGAACAGATTCGCAAGATGGATATAAAATCTTCTTTCTACAAAACTTTTCAAAATTCTGTTTCTGTTCAGGAAGAACAGTTGCAACAAGAGTGCCATCAATTGGTCGAGACGGACGTCAAAACTGCCTTTCAGAATTTTGCAAACTTTCTTGAACAAGAATATATTCCAGAATTACGGACCGAGATTAGCGCCACCAAAGGATACCCCAATGGTGCCGCTTATTACCAAGATTGTCTTACATTTCATACAACAACATCTATGACACCTCAGCAGATTCATGATATGGGAAACAAGGAAGTCCAACGCGTCCGTCGGGAAATGCAGGCCATTGCAAAACGAGCAGGATTCCAAACCAATCAGCTTGACCATTACTTGGAATACTTGCGAACCAGTGCTGGATTCGAACCCAAGTCTAACTCGTCCTTGCTGGCACACTATCGTGACATTGTTGGGCGATTGTCGCCTGCGTTGTTGACATTATTTCATCTCGAGACGCTTCCAAGACAACCATTGGAGATCACCGAAACTCCTTCGGCCAGTGCCTCCATGGCACCCGCGGCCTATTATCTAGCGGGTTCTACCAACGCTACAACTCCGCGACCTGGGACTTTTTATGTCAATACTTCAGAACTCTCCACACGCCGTCTTTACGAATGTGAAGCACTGGCCTTGCACGAAGCTATTCCTGGTCATCATACCCAAGCTGCCATTCAAGGTGAAGCACCCCTGCCCGAGTATCGATGCTATATGGAAGATAGACGATATTTTGAAGCACCGTGTCGATTTCCTTTTTATACGGGATACATTGAGGGATGGGGGCTACATTGCGAGACGTTGGGGGCAGAACTAGGACTGTTCAAATCCGACACCGATAAATTTGGACAGCTGTCGATGGAGGCCATTCGCTGCTGCCGTCTGGTGGTAGATACAGGGATGCATGCCCTCGGATGGACGATGGAAGAGGCAGTCCAGTTCATGTTGCAAAATACGGCCATGAGCGAACACGATGCGCGCACTGAAGTGACACGATATATAACGTGGCCTGGACAAGCCTGCGCCTACAAGGTAGGGGAACAGTTTATCCGAAAGATGAGGACCCTGGCAGAATCGGAACTTTCTGACAAATTTGATCCTCGAGACTTTTACGATGCGGTCTTACTTGGCGGTGCCGTCCCCTTGAATGTGTTGGAGGATCGAGTAAGAGCTTACGTTGACAAAGCGAAAGCAATCAAGGGTGAAGGGTCCACTAGTGAAAAGGCGCCCTCCTGCACAGGGACAAACGAAGCAACAGATTTTCTTACAACAATGTCTTTTGCCAACTGGTGCAAATGCTGTATTGTCCCAGGATCATGCCAAACATATTAAACACGTATGTTATTTGTTTGCTTGGCTAATGAAAACTTGCGTCCACAATAGTACGCGAGGTCGTCTTATTAATCAAACACTGAATACATCGTCTATTTTGCGCTTCCTTGCTTTTTATACGGCAACAGTGGTGCACCTTTTAAACCGCGCCGCCCACTGTGATACTGGCCTCCCGCTCCACCGTAGCCGTTGGACATTTTGTTGGCTTCTTTGGCCTCATATTCAGGGTCGACAGGTTTTCGTTCGCGCCGCTCGTTGCCACTATTGCCCGAATCATCAGCTGGCGGTGCTCCCGCTGGATCATCTGCACAGCCACACGGTTCAAAGGCAAAAAACTGGAGTGTATCGCACAATTCTTTTGGAATGTGGCCCTGTAATCCAAAATAATAGAAGAATGTACAAGTGTTTGGCGCTTGAGGTAGCTTGAGCACTATGACGTAAGGAAGGAGGAACAAAACCAGTAGAAAATCAGATGACGGCTCAAGACTTATTAGCCTGACGATTTTCTCCTTTATAAAACTCACTGTTGATCACCATGGAAGTATCTCCTGGTTTATTTCCGTTGTAACATATGTTGCATGCAGGATATTTGGCATCGGGAGCAAGCTGAGTGCTAGGCGTTGCACTAGCCTGAAATATCTGAGGAATCGGCGCAGGTTCTTCGTCGTCACAGCAGAGCTTTTGGTACTTTGCGAGATCACCTGGACAGTTAGTAGTTAGAGAAAGTTTGACCATTACCTCAGCGCAGGTTGTCCCAATCCTATCGGCGATGAAATATGGACGCTTGAGAGCGTTGACACCCTCATCTCCGCACAACAGACAGCCACTCTCTGCTGCCGTTACCTGAGAAATTATCAGTACCAGGAGACTCAAGACGTGTGCTCTGTACATATTACAAGTTTTTTGATATTATTATTACTGTGGTGATGCTTTGATTCCGTGAGCACAAAGAACAACCATTAACACATTTTACAGGTTTAAACTTTCGCAAATTCAATTTTGGATTTCCAAAATAAAATTCGTCTGCAAGAGCCAATTCTTCTTTGCAAGAACAACATTGCAGCTAGCAGGTTCATTTAGACTGGGGATTTATTTTCGTCGGAATCATGAAAACACTCCGACAACACTACTATTACTTGATTCGGAGTAGTCTACTTGATTACGACTTCTCGCGGAAATTGTGTTCTTTTTTCGAAAAATTGGTTTTTAACTGTTGCAGATTGTTTTAGGATTCAGGATAATCTGAAACAAGATCGCACAATCGCCTCATCTGAAGTTGCGGATGGAATCATTCGTCCGATGCGATGCTCCAAGATTCTCGAAGAGCTGATTCTGATGAAGAAGTACCAGTATTCAAGCTGCCTACCTGGTTTGAAGGACACAATCATTGATTTCGTAAAAAGAAGCCTCTGCATTTATTTACTTTACCACTAGTACAACAAACGAGTTCACCATGATGATACAATCGCAACAGCGTTTGCTTTTCGCTATTTTTGTGGCGACGGGTCTGTGTCAAGCCTTTTTACCAACAACTATTGTCAATCCCACAGCGACCAAAGCCAAGCTAAGGAAGCTTCCGCAAACATTGACGGATGGGACTAGCAAAGTGACACCACCAGTGTTGTTCTCCACTGACGGCAGCAATAGCGACACCGGAGGTGCAGGATCTCTGTCACCTACCGCCAAAACCAATTTGAAAATATTGGGAAAGCTGTCGCTCTCTGGACTGCTCGCTTACGGGTACATGCAATACTACGCGTGGATGGCCTTTGGATCTTTTGCCTATTATTTCCTCTCAAAAACTGTTCGAAAACAAAAGATCAAGGGTAGCGAAACAATAGGTGTCGCGGGTATACTCCTGGGAATGGTGTTCATGAAAAAGTTTCTGGGTCCGGCAAAGTTCTTATTGGAACTGGTTGTGACCTCATTTTTTTCGTATTATTTTCTAGCACTGGCCAACAATGACGGCCAACAACAATCATTGTAATCATCCAGTTTCAAATTAGTTTGTGTTCCTTTGAAAGGGAAAAAACCCAAAAAAGCTTTAACTTAGCAAACGGTGAAGTATACTAGATTGTCATACACAACTGCCTAGCGCAAACACTACAAACGCTCCACCGTTTCAATGCCGAGCAAACGCAGTACCAAACGGATTGTTCCTGCGGTTGCAGTACACAAGGTCAAACGGCTGGCTTTGAGTTCCGGAGTCTCGGCATTTTTTACAGAGCAAACTCCGTAGAATTGATTGAACTTTTGACTTGTATCGAACAGGTAGTCACACAACTTGTGCGGGTACAAATTCTTCTCCACTTCATTGATCAAATCCGGTAGTTTGACAAGGTTGCGAATCAAATCCAATTCCGTATCATCCGAAATGATAACTTCAGAGGCCTCCGGCCATTGCAGCTCGTCGCTTTCTTCTTGATCGCTAGCTTTGCGAATGATACCGCAGAGACGAGCATAGGCGTACAGCATGTAGGGCGCCGTGTTTCCGTTTAAACTCAGCATGCGTTCGTAGCTAAAGCGGTAGTTGGATTCGCGATTCATGGAGAGGTCAGCATACTTAACAGCTCCAATGCCCACAATCTTTGCTACGCGATCCAACTCATCCTGATCAGATTCGTCAGCATCTTCGTAGCGCGTTTTCAAATCCTCCGACGCAATGCGCACGGCTTCGTCTAGTAAATCTTTCAACCTGACAGTGTCGCCAGAGCGTGTTGCAAACTTTTTCCCATCCTCTCCCTGAACCAATCCAAAAGGAACATGCTCCAAAGATACATCATCTGGAACGAATTTCGCTTTTCGAGCGGCTTGAAATACCATATCAAAATGCTGCGATTGGCCAGCATCGGTTACGTATAACACACGATCAGCTTCTTCGCCTTGCTCTGAAGAGGGAATGCTGGTTCGTTGTCGTATCGCTGCAAGATCGGTTGTTGCGTAATTAAATCCACCGTCAGACTTTTGGACTAGAACGGGCAACGGTGAACCATCACGAGCTTCATACTATGATTTGAAAATAATTTTGAAACTGTGAGCACATAAGCGCAAAGTTAAAGCTCGGGAGTGATGAAAAACTAAAAGTACACTACTTACTCCTTCCAAATATACCACTTTGGCTCCTTCACTCTCCACTGCCAAACCCTGTTCTTCCAAACTCTCAATAACGCCATTCAAAAGAGGATTGTAGTATGATTCGCCACGTTCTTCCAGACCTTTTATATTCAAGATTTTGTATATCTGCGTAGTAATTTAGCGTTTTAAATGGGCAAAGGAATAATAAGGGAAAAGATAAGTGAATTTCAAAACCACTAAGGAAAAAGGATAATAGCAATAGGAACAAAAGTGGACGCACCTTTTCGAATTCAACTCGACTGGCCGCACAGAGGGATTCCCAAGCAGCTACTGATTCTGGATTACCGGCCTGCAATTCGACAACGCCTTTTCTGGCTCTGCTTTTGAAGTCGTCGTCATCGTCAAAGCGTTTCTTGGCGGCTTTGTACAGCATGACCAAGTCACCCAGTTCAACATCTTTGGACGTCTCCTTATTCAAAGCAGCGGGGCACTCGTCGCGTAAGTGCTCTACCAGCATTCCAAACTGTGTGCCCCAGTCACCGACATGATTAAGACGGACTACATCATGCCCAACAAACTCCAATAGATTGCACAAAGTATCTCCTATAATGGTAGACCGCAAGTGGCCTACGTGCATTTCCTTGGCAATATTGGGAGAGGAGTAGTCTACCACAATTTTTTTCTTGTGTGACGTCGGAGGAATGGCCAAGTTGCCTTGGGCATCCTTGGCCATGGCACTTGCGGCCTTGCCGAGATAGTCTTTTTTGAATCTCAAATTGATAAAACCTGGTCCAGCAATTTCGGGTTCCTCCATGATCCCTTCAATACTAGGTCGCAGACTTTCGACAATTTTTTCGGCACACTCTCGAGGATTTAACCCAACAGCTTTGGCCAATCCCATGGCAGCATTACATTGATAATCTCCAAAATCATCTCGAGTGGCAGGTGTTACCATGGCATCGTCGTACGAAAATGGTTTAGCATCGGCCATGGCAGCTGCTACGATGGCTTCTTTTTCCTCTTCTGACATTTGTGGCTCTTCTAATTCCAGCTTGGGTGCCGCGGCAGCGTCGTCGTCGTCCTTGTCTTGTCCCTTTTTCTGCTTCTTCTTTTTCCCCTTTTTGTTGGGTTTGTTCAATTTGGCCAAAGCAGTTTCTTTCGCAACTTCTTTGGGATCAAACAATTCGTTCAAGCTCTGAACTGTAATAACTCTGACCCAATCAATACCGTAGAGCTGCACATGATCAGCGCCGGGAGTGGCAGAAAAAGCAGAGGTACTCGTATCAGAGGACGTAGTAGATAGACAAAGATGCCTGGAACGGAAGCTTTGTTGTGGCGTTTGTCGTTGTAGAGTTGTTTGGGGGCAGTTGGAAAAATGTAGATGATGATGATGATGATGATTATGGTTCTCTGTCAGTTTCGAGTTGGTAGCAATAGCAACCCTAGAAAATTTGCGCAGACTGTAGCTGTTACGACTCTGATTAGCAGTAAATGCTATGGTAGATTTAAAATTGGCCGTCCACCAAAGTGCAATCATGGTAATTGTCGTTCGTTGCATCCTTGATAGTGAAGATTGAAAATGACGCTTTCTTGCGTTCTATCGATCTATTCGTCTTAGATTTTTCCTTGATGAGCAAGGCCTTAGTAAGCAATCCGTCGATTCGGATTGCCTGGTGTTGACTTGGGTGTAATTGTAATGAATGAAAGATGAGTTTGATGACTGCAACGAGTACGAACACCTGTGGAACAGGACGATCAGTGGTGATTGGTGATGATGAGTGGGATGTAGAAAAGTGGAATAGTGGCGCAAACGTCATTTTAACCTGAGTCTTAATATTTGACAATTTGTGGGACACAGAGAAATTTTGCGCAAGACGAACCTGCTGTGTTATTAGTCGACCCATCTTTTGTTCACATAGGTTATGATCCTACAGATGTCCGGTGGCCACATTTGGCCCTCCTCTCTCAATCACGAAGGGGATTCTACAGTACCAAGTCTGGCTCTACTAGAGAAGCGGTAGCACCTCTACCATTGTCGTCTGTGCCTGACAAAGAGAGGCAAAAATCAAACTAAACTACACAATGCTAGTAGGATTCGAACAAATGGCTGTTATAAGAGACTGCTGCTACGAGTAGACGATAGCAAGCTCGCTTTAACAAGACAAGAAGTAGTAACTCTACTAGCTACCAGTAGTCTACCTGGTAGTAATCTCATGTCTTCTTCGTCACTTGAACATTTGAGGCTGCTTCCCGTAAAAGGCTTAAAAAGATTTTCAAATAATTATTTTCTTGTAGTATTATCTCTAACTTTACTGCAGATGCATTAACGGTTGTTCCAACGGGCTACCGGATGTCAAAAGGCATGCAATTAGGAAGTCACACATAAAGATTCGTGCTATCAAAGTTCCATAAGTAAAAACTGTACACTGGATTCCATAAAAATAATGCTTTGCACCCCTCGTTGCTCGCCACTGGATTGAGGACTGTAGAAATGGAGAGTACCTGAAATAGTGCGCATTGCATGTGATGACTTCTCAGGAAGAATCGTTACACTGGCTGGCGCTCGCCTTTTTGGGTCTCTCCGTCTACTTAGTACCTACTACCTACTACTAACTACCAGTGTTGGGTTTGCACAAACAAAAAAATACGAACAAAAATCGAGAGGTGCCTTCTTCTGCTCGTGACGGCCATTGGTAAAATCAACAACAAGAAGAATCCCATCAAAGTTACTACTCTATACTACTTCTTTTAATATAAAGTTAATCAAGCAACGCACTACAGCATAAAAAGAGCTTTGAGTTCATTGTTGATTCATAACTTGTCGATTTCCGGATAGAGAAACCTACTTTATTGCTGTTGCATTGCTCTGATTAAGATTCGGACATTACGCAAACACGGTAGTACTGACGAAGTCTCATAAATACTTCTTGATTGATCACAGTCCCTTTCACTCAATAACCTTGCTACTAGCTACTACTAAGCCATCTTCTTACCTTTGAAAGTTGAGTGTGACAATCAAGCGAATCAGAAAGTAAGAAAACGAAATTAACTGTACTGCAAGAAAACCCAAGAATAAAAAGAATCAAGTAACCGGTTTGAAAATGGCAACTGACGATGAAACCCCGGCAGCTGCTGCCGCAGACCAAAGCGGAGTGACTCCCATGGACGTGGATACTCCAGTTTCTGAAGAAAGCATGACAGTTTCACCAGCTGCTGCCCCCAACACAGCCAACTCTCCCAACTCCAACAGCAGCGTGACAACTACTCCTCCTGCTGCTGCTCCAGCACCGACCGTGCAGCCTACCGTTTCTTCTCCTGTTGAAGATGATCCATCTCCGTACAGCAGCAACAACACGCTTCCCACAATCATTCCTGCTTCTGGCGGCAACAACAACAACAATACCACCGCTGCTAATAGTAATAATAATACAACAACCGCAAGTATGACCACCAGCTCCCTGACAAGAGGACGTGAACGGCAACAGCGCGAGGTTGCGGAAACACCGCAGCTTCCTTCTCGCTGCATCAATCCTGCCTCGGATGTCAATTCGCGCCTAGATACGCAGGTGGAAGTGCGTGTCTATCCCTGCAACAATAACCAAAGCGGCGGCAAGAAGAAGTTTACGACCTTTACCATCAAACCCGAGGTAAGTTGTTATGAAACTGGTATTGCAATGCCCCGAGTTTTCTAGTGATCCTCGCGTCACTTTATTGCTAGCTTGACCATTTTTCTCACCTTGTCTGGTTCTCTCTCTTTTGTGATCCTCGACGAAACTGTCCGACACAGGGGGTTATTGTTCAGGGATCGAATCGTAACCGCAACTCGAATGCCGTGGACATTGGCGCCGAATACGCCATGCACGTGGGACGCAAGCTCCAACGGTACGAGCTGTCGGACACTCGCGCTTGCCAGTTGTTGGTGACCACCCACGGCAAGTCGTTTTGGGTAGTTCCTGCTCCCGAGGCGTTTTCCCGTCATTCGGGAACCTGCCGCTTGTTGGGAGACCGCAAGCATCCTCCGGCACCGCACACTCTCCAGGTGGGAGATTTCCTCCGTGTCGGTTCTGTGGGTGTAGTGGTCATTGAGACCCACGACGGTGTTGAGAACAGAGTCTTGTCGGAAGAGAAAATCCAAAAAATTATGAAGGATACAACAAATACCAATGGCGGCTTCTTGGATTTGGCCGAGACGGATGGAGGTATGTGTTTGGTATTTATGTGGTTTTGTTTCGATTGTTGTGCCTGCCACGGTCTGCTTTTGTAAGCATATAATAACGATATAATACTCTAACTCGCCCGAAACTATTTTTGAAAAACGATAGAGAATTCGGACGATTCCATGAATGGGGATGGAGAAGGTCCCGGCCCCACTACTGAAATCTCGCCTCCTGTTGGGTCTGGAAACTTTGGCGACAAACCGGTTTGCTACATGTGTTTTGATGAAGAGGACTCGGAAAGCAACCCCATGATTACTCCTTGCAAGTGCAGCGGAGATACTAAGTATGTGCATGTCGAATGCTTGCGTAAATGGCACACTGCCGAGGCAGACAACCAGATCTGCTTTCTCTCGTCGGTGGATGCCACTTGCTCGGTCTGCAAGAGCACCTTTAAGTCGGACTTCAAATTGAAGGATGGACGTCACGTCAAGTTGTTCAAGTCGTCTTTGGAACCTCCCTATGTGTCCTTGTTGGTGGCAACCAAGCACGAAATGGCGCAACGCTTGTTCAACACGCGCTTTCAGTTATCCTTTAGCACGCTTTTGAAGCCCGATGGCCGCAATGCCACTCGCCCATTGTTGTTGGGTCGATCATCGGCATCCGACATGGTTTTGGACTACCGAACCGTTTCAGCCAGGCATGCTGCCATTCGTTTCAAGAATGGTGAATTCGTCTTTACGGATGCAGGCTCGTCCAACGGCTCGTATTTGTATTTGCGAAGGCCCTTGGAACTAACGCCTTCCCAACCGGTGCAATTCCGTCTGGGGCGATCCATGATCTCCATGAAGGTGGTCAATAAGTGGAACCGTCGATTGCTTCGTGCTGTTCGCCGAACCGGTCAAAGTATTTCCAACAGGGACACCGAAGATGAACAAGGAGAACCAGATGAGCGATCCATTGGTAGCAACGACGATGACGTTCGTATTACGGATGGAAAGACTGGTCATGTGATTCGATCCGTGGAGCGCCGAACGAGAGAGAGCGTGATGGATAGCCTACCTCCTCCTGGCCAGCTCTCCCAGCAGTCCAATAAACATTTGGACCTTTTGTTTGCACTTGCATACCCCAACTCGTCGGCCTTGACGCGACGTCGAACCAAGGTTTTGGAAGAAGAAGGGAAAACGGAAGACATTGCTGCCGCCACAGCAGCCACAGAGGTTCCAGTACAAGGAACACAGGACTCGTAACAATGAAATACGCCACAGCACACAATTGTGAAAAACGATGAGGCCTTGCACGCTCTAGTTTGTTTGGTAATAGGAGAACATTTATTCATTAGAATACTTGAAGTTTGTTTTTAGTTTTTTTGTGTTCCAAATGCTAAGTACTTTGAAGCCCTCGGGGGTAGCCTCGGCGCCCTGCGGACGCCATAGTTGTGATCCCCGTAAATTAGACGTTCCATTCTTTTATACTTTTGAGGCGATCATCTTCGAAAATGAGGCGTCGAGAACCAGCAAGAAAACGACTGCTCGGAAATGGATGAGAGGCAGTTTTGTTGCTTGAAGAAATATTTGTTCGATGCTACGTTACTTCCTGCTACTGCAAGTTGGTACCGTTACAAGGAGAACAGGAGTTTCTCGCCTAATTTTGCATCCTTTTTGTTGTTGTGATGATCCAGTTTGCCGTTTAGCAAAAACGATTGAAGCTGCTCAGGACACGTAAAGAATTACACGTAATTGTAATCATATATTCATTTCATTTCAATGTATCAAAAATGCATAATTCTTACATGGCGTGTTATCATAGAGAACGGCAAAAACAAGGTCTATCTGTTCCACCATACAGTAGTACATCATGTCAACTCTGGAAGTTCATCTCCATTTGAAGAATTTCCTCTCTTTTTAAGGCCACGGTTTTTACCCGTCAAGGACGATGTCTCTGCAGCATCCAACGATACTTCGTCCATATTTTCGGGAGTCAGGCCAGTCTCGACATCCAAAGCTTCCATTGAATTTGTCTCTGGTTCAGTGTCCGGACCTGCGCTTTCATCCGCCGTAATTGCATTGCTGCTGTTTGTCGTTTCATCTTCTCGGTACGGCATGGCATCAAAGGTTGGGTCCCATTCGTACCCCAACACAAGTTTGTGATAACTTCCCGGAAACTGCACCGGCAGCGGAACGAACCAATGCCACGCCACGTTGGGCGACGTCCCACCGAACATTTCGTTGAACTCGTCCGTCACGCGACGCAGTTCTGTTCCGCCCTGTCCTACTCGCATTTTCATTCGAGCAATTTTGCCTTGATTGGTCTGAATGGCTTCCATTTGTTCCGCCATCATGCACGCCGTGAAAATGAAAAATGTCACGGCCACGCAAAACAGTACAACGACGACGTACGTGCTGTGATATTCGTCGCACCCATCGTACACATAGTGAGAGGATGCCATGCTTTGTAACCATCGACGTCCCTCGTCCAATTCACCCGACTCGTCTTCGGTCGCGGTTGTTGTTACTTCTTCTTCTGTTGTTGCATTGACCGCGGCTTGCAGAGCAGGTTCATTTGCTGCATCATCGTCGTTTGAATCACCATTAGCCGTCGTGTACCCACACCGGACCGCTCTCAACGTGATTAAGAAAATGGCCGTGATGCAAGTGTTCATGGTGTAAAAAACAAAGAGGAAAAAGAACTTATGATTCATAGCACCAACAGCATTGCCAACCCAGGGACAAAAATGATCGAATTTGACTAAACAATCATAGACAAAAAGAGACAAACAAGTGTTTAGCAAATTTTTTATCATGCGACAACTCCAACTAACCCCCCCTCCCCCCACGAACAATCTACACCATACAGGATGCAGCATACTATAGACAAGAGACACTTTTTGATGATGATGATGATGTTGTACAGTAAAACAGTAAAAACCTACCAATACATCGTCCGGTGACGGAATCATGATGAGCACGATTGGGTTTGTAATTGTCGTTGCATTTGTTGCATCGTCTTATCCCTCGTGATCTTTGAGATGGTGCTGTTGCTGCTGCTGCTGCTATTGCTGGTGGTGGTTCTAATTCTCCACTACTACTACTACTACTAGTAGTAGTAGTAGTAGTGGCACGTCGTACTGTGATCAAAGGTCTGGCACCCATGGGTACGGCACCGGGATTGGTCGTCCATGCCATGAACAATGACCAGAGAGCAAAGACTGCCAGTGGAAGATATATCAACAGGTAAACGATTTGAGCAAAAAAGGATCCTCGAATCAAATGCTGAGTAACGGTAGTGAGAGCAAACAGATGCACCCCAAACGTGCAAGCAACGCCCACCAGACCACCCAAATTCAAAGATAACCATCTTCTGGCCGTAAAGGAGGTACCAACTTTATTGCAAAGATCTGTTCGTCCTCCCATGATTGATGATGAACAGTACTGATTATTGATGTGTTCACTACTAGTAGTAGTAAGATTACCAGTAGTATTCGGTGGTGTTGTTGACGTATCAGCACAGGTGTGGGACTAAAAACGACCAAACGTTCAAAATAAATATACAGATTGTCTTTGAGGTTCAAAACAAACTGAAGCGTCTTCTGTTCTGTGGACTGCAGAGTGTATAATATATATTATAATATGGTCGAAGTAGTTTACCCAGTCTGCGATGAAACAAGTGCCACCACAGTCGTAGGTCTAGCTAGTAGTAGAGGTTTCAGTCGTACTAGTTTGTGTTTTTGTTTATTATAGTGGTACGGAGTAGACTAGTAGGGTCTAGTAGTAGCTACAAAAAGCTTGAGTTCGTTCGTTACCAGGGTACGGTAAAAGAAAGCATGCGGTTTTGAAGGTGGCATTAATAATAACATTATGTTTTGCTTGCCAAGAGAAGCAAAAACGAATGTCGCCAATCAGTTCAGTGTACTTTTCATTTAGTTCAGTGAACAATATTTCGAGCTACGGTAGAATTACCAACGTACAGCAGGTACTGGTGGATACAACATGCTGGATTTGGAGGGTTGTGATGAGAGCAGTAGTGAAAAGCAACCACAGCCAATCTTCAATAATAATCATTCCATTACAGAGGACAAGGAAGAAAGTAACAAGATCGATAGAGGTACGTTGCAAAGCGTTGCCATTCTTGCATATTACACCATCCGTGGTTGTTGCAACATGTATGGCTGTGTTTTTGCAGGAGGATCGAGAATGTTTTTCCTGAGATACGGAAGGTTCAGTTTGGAGTTTTTCATACAAAACGTCGAGATATTTGCGAAGAAGGCACAACGCGTGTAGTGTGGATCTATCGGATATTCCACCAATACATATAATGTTACTCACCCAATCTCTTCCTACCTCTTCTTGTTCTTATCTGTATCCACATAACTGGTAAATCTTTCGATGCACATATCTTTTCATCGGTGCCTTTATAATCTCACGATCGGCACATATTTTGTTGAAAGACGCCAAAATCTACGTTGAAAACACTTCCTTTCCTTCCTATACCAACGATATCAGACATGCCAGAGTCTCCACCATCAGCAATCACGGCGACCACCGCGACTACTACTGACTCCAACAGTACTCCGAGCAGTAGTAGTAGTATGTGGAGTCGGGAATACTGGACGGACCTGATGGATCAACAACGACTTCAACGATTAGAACAGTGTCGAATTTTGACTGCCATTTTAGATTCCTGTGAAGCAACTCATTCTAACAGCAACAACAACAACAAAAAGAAAAAGAAACAACGACAACCAAAAAACAACAACAAAAGTGTTCCAAAACTTGACGAAGTTGGACCAGGATTGCGAATGCTCAAGTACTACAACTGGAGGGATCAAGCACCTGTGAATCAAAAAGGCTGTATAGCAGAACAGCACGCCGTCTGGACGTGTCGTGCTGTAGCATTGTCCTGTGGAGGACCACTCGGAAGAATGAAAGAATGTTTTGATAAAGAGGGTACAAAAACCATGTTATCACAAAAACGGACAGGATATCAAGAAGGTGATGATGATAATGACGTTAACAGCGATGCTGCTCAAAGCATGTCTCCGTGTGGGGAGTTTCAAAAAACTGTCAAACAATGCGTCACTGATAACGGAAGAGCCTTGGCCGAGAAAAAAATCCGCTGGGACAAGCAACGACGTGATCAACAACAGTAACCAGAAAATAATATGCAGATGCAAAATAGACTTTTAAGCTTTCTTCTGGGGTTTCTAGCTGGATTAACCAAAGGGTATGTGTGGTCCATCTATTAAGAGCACGAGCACTTCATTCTACTTCGTGATTGCATGTTCCAATGAGGTCATTGTCGATCTGTTGTTTCTTTCGAACAGTCATCACATCGTTCTATCTTGATGTTTTGACGATTGGAAAAATGCTATCGTGTCTCGATTCAAGGCTTTCTTCCGTTGAAAGATGCTTGCGCGGGATCATCCATGCATTCGGCTTTTCTTCTAAAAATCTTCCTACCCTACGTTCGGTATTGTTCTAAAGATCTGTTATCACCAAATCCGAGACACACCAAATCTTGAGTTTCAGCACCAAAATCTCGAGTTTTGGCATGAAAAAACTTCAAACCTACCAAAATTGCCATCATTGAGCACCTGAAGGACACCCAAAGTGCCCAATGACCACCACCCAGGGTAGGCCAGCAAGACTGTGACCACTGTGATCGATCTCATAATAAGTGCACTAAGTACACACAAGGAACGAGTACGCAGTACCTGGTACTAGCTACTAGTCTACTCGAGTAGCTATTCAAATAGTAGGGTGCCGACTCAAAAAAATGAAAGGGCCGAGCGAACGCTACCGCGTTCTCTCGACTATGCCAGCTCTCTAGGGCTACGTTCGGCTAGGTAGGGTGGTTTGGAGAAACTCGGCAATTTACTAGGGCCGACCTTTTCTCCGTTCCGAGGCGCCCGGGTGAGAGGGCAGACCGCTAGGGTTGCTCTCACACTCGGGTAGCCAATCGGGCGG
>Ga0210036_1002459_pt1 | contig 19647 bp, 10 predicted proteins | sample CryGeymeta201515_FD_185469 | JGI IMG/M metagenome (GOLD analysis project Ga0210036, IMG submission 185469) | Groundwater microbial communities from Crystal Geyser aquifers in Utah, USA - Crystal Geyser metaG 2015-15 (SPAdes) (version 2) | ecosystem: Environmental > Aquatic > Deep subsurface >...
TCTAAATACAATGTAACATTAAACTATTCATTCCGAATATAAGCATAAAATACATCCCGTGATTTTTCAATACCCCTGAATTGGTGATCACTAAATCGTCAAACAAGCCCGGGATATGGATATCCCGGAAAATTGGATACACAGCCCCGGGATTTTTCCATATCCCGGGAATGGTGATAACAAAATTTGAATAAATCCAAATCAAGATACGTAGAGCAAACGGCCAGACGCTGGGTCCCGCAGTCAGAATAGTTCTAGCAGGTCGAACGGTCGAACCAAATGACGACGTAATCATGACACCCAAAGAAATCAATAATGACGCGAGACGAACTGAAAGTCTACAGTATCCCAAAGCCATCACCGCAGCCTCTGCACCAGCAGAAGGAATTCTCGGCTTTCTTGATGGGTGAGAGTGGGCGTGCCTTTATAGTTGGACTTGGTAGTACCTACGCAGCCAAACATAGCAGCGGAAGAAGTAAGTTTCTTATAGTGTTTATGGGCATGTTATCCGCGATCATGTCGCTACCACCGTAATAACCCATCCTCCGCTCGCAAGAGTAGAAACTAGAAACCCTGGGTGCTGCAAACATTACTATTATAGCGTGTAGTGCATGAAAACAAGACCAGCCAACACCAAGAAATAATACAAATACCTGTTCGATGCACTCGTTCGTCATTTTGAATTTTGACTCATTTTCTGGCAGCTTCTTCCTGCCCCATTTCATAAAGTTTAGCAAGACGTTCTTCTTCATCTCTGGCAACACGTTCCAAGCGTTCTTGCGTTTTAGCGGCCGCATCTTGAACACGCTGATTCGTGTACATTTTTGTTTTTTTTGGTGCTGTAGCTAGAAATTTTTCCATTTGCAGATTTTTAAACGGAACTTTTTTGTACGTATGATTGTTGGTAGGTAGATGGCATTGATTTTGCATGTGTATTTGTTGTGTAAGTGCCCATTGATTTTGTTATGTAAGTGTCAATTGATTGTTGGGTGTTAGAAGTTGGAAATCCAAATTTAGGTTAGACAGCAGATATATGAAGAAAATCCAACACAAAATGCAATGCAGTTATTTATTTTCCCCATACCTTTGTATTCTCTACAGGCTGCCTGTATCTTTAAAGGCGATCGAGGATCAGTAGAACTTTCAATGATATCGCTGAGCCCGAATTTCGTTCCATCAATAAGTTTGACCAGAACTGTTTCAGCTTTGGGACCCGAAAATTCCACACGTTGAATGGATTTGGAAGAATCTCGCAAAATGATAAAAAATTCGTCTGTCGTCAACATGGGAATGCCACTGTCATCGGCATCGGCGACTGCCATAAACGGAAAAACAACGTTGGACAGAACTGCAGATCCAAACACTGCCGTCGCTTTCAGCAATAGTTCTCTTCTGGAAGTTTCTGGTGTTGATGATGGGATCTCTGCCATCAATCTGGTATTGGTCGTCATTTGATGGATTTTATCATCGGTTGACACAAGAAAAGCATCTGTCACGATCAAAGAAGTCAATAAGCAGGCCACCAGCTGGAATATTCTTGGCATCATGGTCAGCTTAACTTAAATGCGCTGTTACGTGCTATCGAGTCGCTCGAAGTGGAATACTATCACGCTTTGTAGAGATAGATGGCGATAAGCTTAGCAAGTACAGTGATTAATAGAAGAGGAATTTGTGTTGAAATAAATACTACTGTAGCTGTTAGTACTAATGCATTCGTCGTCGCTTGGATTTGTTTTGTTTCGTTTTGCGGCTGAACGTCGTGATATTGCTCGACTGAAAGACACTGACGTATGAGACACCTGAACACTCAAAGTAGGGTTGGAGATTAAAAAACCGAGATGATGCTGTAGTACCAGGTAGGCAAGAAGAGTAAGAGCTAAGATTAGATTCCGTCAGTTTGATGTAAGGTCAGACGTACAGTTAGACTTACAGTTCACTTGTAAGGTTGACCTTACGGTTGCAATTACAGATACTACTGGAGCCACACAACAAGGTGACAGATACTGGTATACTGGAGCCATACTGGCTGGTGGCGCCACAAGATGAGATGACAGATACTGGAGCCACTGGAGCAACAGTTCATACAGGAGCAACAGGTGCACCAGATACTACTGGAGCCACCACGACGAGCTACTAGTGTAATGCTAGACAGCTACTCGCTCTAGTAGCAGTACTACTAGCTATTAGACAGCTTCTGGAGCTAGCTACTACTGGAGCAACTGGATGGAGATGACCAACAGGAGCCACTGCAACAACAGCTAGCTACTAGTACTAGTAACAAAATGCTGTGAACTAAAATCCCAAAGGAAGCTTAATCTAGCTTTTAACAAGTGGATCCTCATAGAGTATAGCACGGCACAGATTTTGGACTTGGTGATTTTCAAGGATTTTACTAGCTAGTAGTAAAATCACTGGTTGGCTATAGCACAAGCCAATAAGGGTTAGGGTCCAATTGCAACTGCCTGTAGGTCTAACCTTACAATGGAACTGTAGGTCAAACCTTACATGAAACCAACGGAATGCAAACGCAGCCGCGACGGCAAAAATCGGAAGGAACAAACCAAAAAATGCCTATTAGAGGCGAGCTTTTGCTTGAGCGCCAAATGCTGTAGCTACAGTAGCTAGCTAGTGCACAACTTTTACCCCAGCGAGGCAATCACCAGAGTTCAGCGACCCAACAATTGGACAAAGCTTTCGAAAAAAGGTTGAACCTCAGATTTTATTTTCGTTGTTCTATCATATCATATGCACAGAGCTGTTTGATTTAATTTTTGACGTATCTGAATCTTCCTTGGTTGTAGGTATATTGTTACTCAAGAAGATTTAGTATTTCTTTTGTATAAATACAAACAGTTTAGGAGACAAACTGATATAGTGAGATCTACTTCGTTGAAGCTCTCGAAAGGGTCTATTAGTGCTGAGTGTCACACAATGAAGGATTTTCTCGCAAATGAAAAAAGAGACAGTCTAAACGAATATCTTCTTTCCGCAAGTATTTTCTTGCCAGCGCACCTACCCCCGATAATTCCCGGTGCCAAAACTGATACTCAACAGGCTCCCCAGCAATCCGAGCTAGGAGTTCAACACCTTTGATCTTTCTTCCTCTGTCGTCGATCGTGTAACTTCTGCCTGTTTCGTTGAGCTTCCAAATAACATTCATGCTCTTGTCAAGATCCAATATCCCTTCAGGTTGATTAAAACAATGCAAATCGATGTGTTCCAAACAGTAATTTGTCTGTATGGCCTCGACTATCTTTGAAAATCCTTCCGGGTTGAAAGAACGATGGCTGTTTACATCAAGTGTTCGAATATTCGAATGGACACCCAAACAGCAGACAAAATCGCGGACAATGCCAAATAGATCCATGCTGTGCACCACAGAAAACTCGCAGGAATCCAACGTTCGGCAATTCGCGAGCTCTGCATTCCCCCGGCAGAAATCTGAAGAAGAAATTTCGTCATTCATATAGGAAAAATCGACGTCCAGAGCCTTTAACGTCGTGTTCCTCCCGATGCTTGCTGCCAAGGAAAACCATGTATCGCCACTGATTCCACCCGGTTGAAACCGCAGGGACAAATATTCCAGGCTCGACATTTCTTGTAACATACCCTGAAGAAGCTGTATATGGTGGGAAAGTCCCCAGTCAAAGTCATCCAAAGTTAGATTTTTGAGGTTATCAGAGAGCATCATACTTTGTAAAAGGTGGCTGAGACCAAGAGAATAAGTTGCGTGTCGGTGATCATCAAGGAAGAAGTGTCTGTAGTGGCCATTGCGTTCCATGTAATCTGTTCTGTGGTGTACTCGTAGTTTCAGGGAGATCAAGTTCCTTTTGATGGCACTAGCGGTTTTGGCGAAAAACACTACTTCCGGTGGAGCTGTGACTTCTAGTGAAACAATAGTGGGGTTGTTCTCAATGGTCTGAGCAAAGTCATTGGCACTTGCCCCATCTAGTTCAATAAGTTTACATGATATTTCATTGAGTGTCGGGATGCACGCCAGGATAGGGAACCCTGATAGTATCGGGAACTCAAAATGATCAGTCACGTCAAATTCCTCTGTATCGGAACGCAAGCAAATCTTCTGGAGTCTTGGGAGTGTTTGCAGACTTGTCCGGAATGGAAAAGGGAGGTCATTGCCATCTTCCATTTCGTACTCAAAGCTTTCCAAATTCGGGTGATTTCTCAGTGCTTGATCCAAGGTATGAGCATTCCTCTCGTTGCAAACGAATCCTAGCTTAAAGTGCAAGGTCGAAATTTGGCGCACATTCTGCAAATACGTATCAATGACTAGATCATTACGCTGCTCGTCTTCAAACGCATCCTGTCCGTCAATGGTAAGATGATGCAAAGATCTCATACTTCCCATGGCCTTTGCTAGTGCTTCAGCCGGTCCTCTCCAGTGGGTGTAATAAGTAAAATTTTCGACGTCTGCTAATAATTCGCGAAGATTGTGCATCTCTATTTCCATGTTGGTGATGTTTATGTTGGTTCGAAGGGCGTTCTCGAAATCATTTGGGTATTCTCTTATGTAGCACATGACGGCAGAATAATGCAATGAACTTCCATCTGTACGAGAGTAAAAGATAATGTTTAAGCGAGACAACGTTTCGTCGTTGTTCTTGATTCGGTTGAAGATCTTCTCGTGCTCTTCATCCCATTGTTGAAAATCTAAAGGCATGATGTGTCAGTAGGGAGCCGGCAGTAAATCGGGGCCTCAGAAGTGGATGACGATTTGGCAGACGGCAGACTGCGTTGAAAACAGGACAAGGCCTTCGATCAGTGCAAATGATCAAAGAGCCTTTTGGTGTATTGCTGATTCTATCTTGCTATTTGGATGCATCAGCTCTATTCCGGCAGTCTTTAATCTGTAAAGCGTACCGCCGAAGCAAGTTGCGTTGCGTTAATCATAATATATATTACCTACTTTTTCATACCAATTTGTCTCGTTGAACATCTTGGGGATTTATTTAGTTTTGTTTCCAGAGGAAATTTCAAACGATCGCTCACTGGTCCGCAAAGGGTCTACAGAAGCGAAAACTCCAAAAACTTCAAGAGGTGCTGGAATTGATTGACTACAATCAATATTTTCTTCCCCCGGCTCTCTAGAGGAGATTGTTTACTACTTTGTCACATCCCCAAGAACGGTACTGCCTTGCCCACCCAACCACCAACACTAAATTCTGTCTTACAACTTAAGGCTAGCAAGGACTCCATCATCATGCATACTGCATACTACTACTTCCCCGCCATTCTTGTCCTGTTTTCCCCCAATGAAAATGAAATCCTAACAGATTAGAAAGGGCGTTTGTTGACGAGAAATAGCTATGCAGTACGTATATTATTTCTAGTATTCAATTTCTTCGCGGGGAGTTAGAAGGATGATCTTTCTTCCAGCAAACATAACCTCAGGCAAGTGAGCTCACGCCACTTCTCCGCATCCTCCTCCTCCTCCTGTCCTTCTCTGCCAACTTGCGTGCCTTTCTTCGTGTTTTCTTGGTTGCATTTGAGGAATCAAAGCATGTTATTTCTCACTTTTAGCCCATATGATATATGTTGATCTTCTTTTGTTGAAACATGCATCCATGCCTAGCAGAGTCGCTGCAGTGTTGGCAGTACGAGCTACCAGTAGCTACAGTACCAGGTAATCATTATTGGAATTATTAGGCCTGCCGCCTGCCGCCTGCCGCTACTTGTCTAGCATACCAGTAATACCAGTATTAGTAGGGTCTACTAGTAGCCACTCTTAGTAGCTATTATCTCGTAGGTACCTGGTACTACTACTCTACTACCAGTAGAATTGTCAATTGCGCGGGTTTAGCGGCCAATGTTACACTCTGAATATGTGTGCGGCCGATGATACGTTGATACTCGGAGAAGTCCTTTTGACAAAGATAGACAGAAAACATGAACCATGGACAGTTGACGACTTTTAAAGTTGTGGTCTTGCTGCTCTCCGTGCGTCATTTTGGTCTGGTCGTTCCTCCGATCGTCATTTAGCGTCTGCTACGACTACGTAGAGTGTTATTATTTTCACGGTAGTACTGTGGTAAGTATGTACCTGGTACTTTGTACGGTTATTTCGGTCTTGCTTTTCTCCGTGCGTCATTCCTCGTCCTGTCTTTCGACCGAAAGTCCGTTCGTCACTCGGCATCTGCTCTTCTCCTCCTGTTGCGGTCTGTTTATGTACGGTTGCTGTCAGGTCCGTTCGTCATTCGGCGTCTGCTATTCTCCAGTTGCAGTCTGTTTAGGTAACAGGTAAGGTTTTCTTTTGCTGAGACAGTCTTGCTTCATCCGACCTCTTAAGTTTTGGGTCTCGTTTCTTTAGATATGGTACCCGGTACCGTATCATATTCCAGTATTTTTTCATCTGTTCAAATCGCTGTAGAGAATCCTTGGAGTTCGGTTCTGCACCACATAGGTAACACGTCTTATTCTTTTCAAGCCTCTTCGCATATGGTACTACTGGTACCAGGTACCTGGTAACGTTACCTGTTAAAAACATGTTGTTCTTTCTTAATCAAGCTTTAAATTATTAATTTCTTTTAGGTGTTCGTTAAGTAGACGTCAGATGATACTTTCTTCCACTTTTAATAGTTTCGGTTCGTGATCTATTTATTTATTTAGGGTGTCAAAACCACCGCAGAGTCTAATGGATCGCTCCTTTTCAGGACTTGTAAAGACACTTGGACAATTCAGTTCCTTTTCCCTTGTATTTAAGATAACATTGTTTATCATTGAGAATGCTTTCTCCTCTTCGCTTTTTAATTTTAAAACCAGTCTCCATTAACTTCGGCGGAAACCGAAAGCCTTATTGCCTGTGATCGAAAATGTTGCCGGTTACCGTACCAGGGTATGGAATGAACGACAAGGCTGGACAGATTCTTCGTTTCGGGGCATCTTCCGCTTTTTTAGCTGGATACCTGGTACTTTTCTTGTGCTTCTGCAACCCTTGATGACTTGCCTCCCATCACCATCACCTGGAAGACTTCTCACACTTATACCTGGTACATCAAAGCAACCAAAACCTAATGTCAAAACGAACGTTTCAGTCAATCTCATCTAACAACTCTTACATCACCATGGTCATTCCAACCGAAAATGATATTCTCTGTGGAAAGGGGTAAGTTTGGTTGATGTGTTGATGTGCTTTGCGGTAGCTGAACAGTTAAACGAACAACCGTAGAGAATCTTTTTTGCTCACCACTGCCTTCCTTCCTGTTGTCTCTGTTTGACACAGACGCGAATGTTTGCAAGCTCCAGGAAGCATCAAATTCCGAAATTTCATTGACACCTACACGGATAAGTACAAAAGTTGCGATGCCAAGCACTCCAAGATGCTGATCACCAAGGAAATCTATGAGATTGTCAGTCAGAAATCTCGTTTCCTCAGATTTGATACAAACAAGCAAGGCTGGGAAGAAATTGGCGTCATGGCAGGTCGAGACAAGATTGGCCATGCTCTTCGCTTTAGTGCTCGAGCCACTCGCAGAAAGGCGAAGAAGAATGAAAAGACCCACAAACGCAGTAGCTCCCTTTCTTCTACTTCCTCTGCCTCCTCCTCCGGTGGCCACTCAATTGGTGGTTTTGGATGGTCAGCAATTGCTGATGTTGTGGAATCTGCTCCTAGTACCAAGGAAGCAGTGACCAAATTGCCCCGCACTCTTCACAAACAGCTCACAAGCACTCTTACTGGCGATGAATTGCAAGCATTTTTGTACGACATCTTTAAAGAAACGGGGGCGACTAGCAAAGTAATGCAGACGACTCCTACAACCGATATCTCTACAGTTCTTGCATCGGATGTTGACGACATTTCCGAGTTCATAAAGAGCATTGGTCTCTCCCCTCAGTACGAAGAGAAGAAAGCAACTGTCGCGACCGAGATGGGCAGCCTCCTTTCGCTTCTACATGAACCCATTGGAGTCTGGGGAGACGAGCCCAACGAAAATGACTTAAACTTTTCCGAGATGCTTACCGCCTAAACATCACTGACTTCATTGCTCTATCCCTCACAAATGTTTGAGCCCTTCCGTTCAGCCATAGAATTCGCGCCCCATTCTCTTCCAAAACACATTTTTCCTTTCATGCTCCACAACAGCCACTACACTATACATGCCCCTACAATGTATACACTGTCCCGTTTGCAAATAGGGACAGTGGTAAATACAAATTTCAAGGCATATAGTTGAATGATCAATCAAAGCGGTCATATCTTCTAGGCCTTTTCGAGGTTGTCATTCAGTGACCATTTCGCTTTATGCAGAGACTCTTCGGCTTAAGGGCTGTCAAATTTATCTCAATATTTGAGATATTTTTACATGTACACGAATAAACCTACATAGTTCATTTTATTTTCCCAATGAATAGTTTTTTACCAACTACTAATTTCCAATGTTTTCACGAAAAATAGATGTACGACTATTGTCTGCTCATTAGTCTACTTATCCGACCTGGTGAGTACTTCTGAAGTGGGAATAGCTTTTAGAAAATTGACTTCAAGTCGGACAAGGTAGGAGAAGATTGTAGCAACCTTCATGATCTATGAACATAATAATAATATTACCTGCTAGTAGTAATTCGGGGAATACTTTTAAAATCTGAAGCAGCCAAAATTGATGTGGTACTCTATGTAAAACTACACTCCTTTCGGATCAGGTGTGCTACTATGCTTTGTGCCAACGCCAGAACAACCGTCAATTTTGAATATTTTAGCTGTCTTCTCATGAAAGTTTAAACCAATTGATTCTTTACTTTCCTTTAATCTTCACAAAAATAATAAACATTTGCCGACAATGGCGCGGAAGTCAAAGGTAACCACTCACACCGATGGGGGTTTTGAAGACAAAGACGTTTTGATGGAAGTCTTATCTAACAATGAAAGCGACGACAATGAGACTGGTCTATCGGCTAAAAAACGAGATGACGTAACAATTCGTGAGGCTCTCTTTCAAGCTTTGGAGGAACAGCAAGAGGATGACAATAACGACAGTAGTGACGATTCGTCGTCCTCGCCACCTACTGTTATTTCCCATCTCCCCTTTATTCGTCTCTTTGTGCCTTCCAATACACGTCCTCTCAAGAAGGGTGCCACCACGAAAGACCTGAAAGAGTCGATTCTCTCCACCGTCGCCTGCTTTCACAAGAGCCACACCAAACGCTTTTTTGCCGGTCTGAAGCCGATTGTGGATCACGTGATTCAAGAGGAAGCGTACATTCCGGACTCGTACTATCCAGAGGAAGAAGACGGACCGCCCGCAGCTGCCGAAGATGTGACGCCGGATGACGAATCCAGTTCAGTTTTGCAGTTTTTGTGTTATGCCACTCAATGCGTCCAGGCACATTTCGATGCCGTCCTCGACAAGCGCAATCAGCAGCAGCAGCAGAGGATCAGCAGTTCCTCCAGCACCACTACTCTCCATATTATTTCCGAAGTCTTTGAAGTGGCAGTCATGTTGCATGACATTTTGCTGACGCTTCAAGTTTGTGGGCCCGATGCCGTGCCTTTGCAAACAGCACTGGTTAATCTCTGCGAGGCTTGGTGGCACGCCCACGGAAGCAATCGCGAACAGTTGCTTTACATATTGCCCATTCTGGTCACCAAAGCATTGGATGGAACTCAAACTGATGTAAAACGATTGGACAAGATTCGAGAAGCCTTTTACGATATTGATTTTAACATCGCTTCCTCCGACTTTTTGAGGGCTCTTTTGCTCAAGTTGGCTTCTAGTCCCACCTGTCTCAAACTTAAGGAGGGACAACGTTTCATTTCTTTTTTGTTCTTGTTGGATGCTAGCTTTGTCAAGGATTTACACCAGGCTATGAAGTATCAAATTCCAAACGCAAAAAAATTTGAGTTGCAAGTCTATGGCCAGATTTACAAAAAGGCGTGGAAGTACAGTCAAGCCTCCCAGTACGATTTGGACGATATCCAACAAACCATTGAGCAAGATGTATTGCAAGATTTGATGTATGCGCTGCTGCATATTGAAAAGCCGAAAATGTTCAAGGCTCTTTTGGTCGTTCTTGAGCCCTTTCACGAGGCCAAGAAATCGGAAGAAATCCAGGGACTCCTGTACCGGACATATGGTCCTATTTTACGGCGTGCCCTTCATGCAGCGAACCCGGGGGTTCGTATCAACGCCGCGGCCGTATTGGGGGAAGTTTTCCCGCTTCACAATCCCCAGCTGATGGAACTTGATGACGCCTTTGCTGCCGCTGTGCATTTTTTGATGGAACTGTTAGACGACAAGAACCACAAAGTGCGAGTGGCTGGAGGAGAGACAGTGGCCAAAGTATTGGCGGCCTACTGGGATGTTTTGGACGCCAAAAAAATTTATGGGCTCTTGAATTGTATGTTATCATGGTGACTCTGCCTGTTTTTGTTTCAGTCGTTGATGGTCTGGTCTCACACTTGAACTTGGAACCTTGTATCTCTCTTTTTCTAGTGGTTTTGCGCAATGCATCGGATAAGGCGGCATATCAAGTTCGTGCAAGTGCACTCAATGCCTTCTCTACCCTATTAGCGTGTTGTCCGCAATCCCATCCTCTCTTGACCCATAAAATGCTGCCGGGTCTCTGCAATTTGATCCATGACAACAACAAGCACGTTCGCCTTGCTGCTGTCAATATGTTGCTCAAAATAAAGGCTATCAAGGGAATGAGTGTCCGCAAATTTGTCCCAACAGAACATCTCAAGGCTCGATTGGTGGCGGAAGCTCACAGCAGCAGTGGTTCTTTTGCTCCCGAACTCTTGCGCAGTCCAGTGGCCAAGGGTATCACGCGACTCTTGCTTAGTCAGTACATACCTCAAGGTCCTAACGTGACGGCAATAGATCAGATCAAGCGTACCATTTCCTTTTTGGACGAAGATCCTGATGCGGCACTTGTCTTTTATGCCAATCTATGTAACCATCTTCCAACCACGGCGATTGCCAAATTGACCGCTATGCTCTTGCGTTGCTTAAATTCTGCCGTTGAGACGGAGAAGCAAAATACCAAGGCTGGCAAAAACAATAAGAAAACCGCCCGTAAGCGCCGCCATGAACAAGAAAGTGATAGTGATAATGATCAGGACGACCTCGAGAGTGGCTCGGGCGAAGATGACGATACAATCTTGACTGCAATGAACACACGTTTGATGGCGACGCTTGCAGAGGTCGTTGTGGCTCTTTGGGAGAGCATCAAGAATGAGTTGGAATGCGAGAATGAAGCCGAGGCTGCCAAAGTACTTCTAACTTCCAATACCGGGACCATTATCGTCAATGTTCTGTGCTACTTTGAACGAGTCTCCGACGAGGGCGGTATTTCCGATCAATCTACTTTAGACGATCTCCTTCGCATCAGTGTTGCCATTTTGCAGTGTGCAGGCTACTTGAATCCACAGTATGTCGAAGGCCTTGTCCCTCATATCTCGTCATCATTGAAGTCAATGTCTATCTCTGGTGCACACAAAGCACCCAACGTTTCTACAGCAAGTGTTGTCAACCATGTTTCATTATTGTGTCGCTGGGAAATGGCAGAAGACGTCGCTTTGTCTTTGGTCGCCTCAATTCTTTCCGAGATCGATGACGGTCATGATAATGATGACTTGACTCTCCTTTCGCCCCGCTCGGATTCTCGTAAGCGCAGGAGCAGCCGTCATAGCCGCCGAAGCTCGTTTGAAAAAGCAAGCCGCTTGGTCCCGAATTTGCAACCTTACATTGCTATCAAAGTTCTACAAGAGATTTTCACAGGTTCAGATCCTAACCAGCTGGCGGCTCGGGACATTATTATGAATACCCCAAAAGCCCGAGAAAAGATTGGTGACGCACTGGAACAGGGTACATTATACGCTGGTCGCTTGTTGAGGAGCGCTTCGATACATGCACCCGCCGTGAAGGATGATTTCCTAACTTTTGTTTTGTGCGTCTGCGAAGTTCATGGTCGCTTTGTCCTTCACAATGCTTTTACGGAAGCCGTAGGAGACGATAGAGCAATAGAACTGAACTGTGAAGCTAGGCATTTGTTGGACTGGGCAACTAATTGCATCCTACCAGTTCTCACGAAGACAGGGAGCGGAGCTCCTCTACAGGAACTTGATCTCTCTCACATTTCTTTTGTCGATGAATCAATGGTCTCTCTGGGTGGCGGACTGAAGGGGAATGCTATCAGCGAGCCACAGGCGCCTAGTTTGACACCGTTGGCTCCTGCAAAGAAGAAAGGTAATCGGAATGCTACCCCTGAGCGCCTCGGTGGTGCTTTCGAAGATATTTCCGGAAATACCAGTCGCAAGGACAGCAAAGTCATCCTCGGGGACTCGTGTATCCTTCTTGTGCGAACCCTTGCATCGGATCTTCTACGCATGTGCTGCGCTGTCTTCAGCGAGTGGTTGAATGTTACCGGAGGTGCCGGAAATGGAGAAATTTTGAAGGCTGCCATCAATTGGTGCTCTATTGTGAACCCACACGTAAACAAAGATGACAAGGAAAACTCTCGCAACAACATGAGGAGCCAAAACGAACGTCAATTTCTTCAAGTAGATCTTCTGAAGGCTTTGGCTCGTTTGAGTATCGAGTTGGGAAAGTCGAATGGAGGAGTCGAGCTCTTCCGTGAGGTCTTTCTAAGTAGTATTAGTATTTGCGATGAGCTCCAAGGTGATTGGAATGGGATTGATACTACTATGTCGGTGCTCGTGCAATCCTCGGTGGCAGAGCTTTTGCGATCGGAGGCTATTGAAGCAACCGTCGATGCTGTCCTCGCAGTGGTGCACCAATACGTTGTCAGCCTCCAAGATGAGACAAGCCAGGGCAAAAGCACTGAAATCCCAGCCTCCATGATTGAAGTATTGGTAGCTGACGAGGACTGTGGCGGTAAAACCATGGTTATCGCCGCCGCTCTTCAATCCGTTGCATCGCACAAGGCCGGTAGCGAACTATTGGCAGAGAAGCTGGTGAAAAAGATTGACGCCCTCCCCCGGAACAAGGAAGAGGATTTATCGTCCAACCAGATCATTGTTTCGAATTTTGACGCTCGATGCCTGTGGTTTCTGGTAGAAGGCGGTGCTTGCAAGGACACGCCTCGCATGAAGAGCGCTCTGAAAAAGCTTAGTGCAATCGACAAGCTTGGTATAGAAGCCGTATCCGACGTGCTGTATCGTTTTATCGGGGTTTGAGCCTGTAGCATTTTATATTTCATTGATAGTGTTTGGAAGAGGCGCTAGTTTCTTGTTGGTACAGTATTAACAGTCGTTAAAATTTATTTACATTTTATTTACAACTTTTTATCGTCTGTTCACTGGTGGCGACGGCTCTCGTTCTCCACGTCAAAATCGGCAAATGATTGCAGCCGATGGGTATGAACAGCAAACGGAGAACGCAGCTTTTTGAAAGCTTTTTGCTCAATGTTTCGAATGGCCGCTACGGTAAAACGACCTCCATAAAGAGCGGCAACTTCTTTTGCTGTCATCGGTTCACCGTCGTCTAATCCAAGACGAAGCCGGATGATGTCGCGCTCACCTGGCGTGCATTCCATAGCCATAGCATTCTCCAAACACTGGCGGAGAAAGGTTCGCTCCACGTGGTCTTCGGGAGCTGGTTCGTCACTAGAGTAACGGGAGTGACAGAAAAGAATAAGTACAGAATGAGGCTGCTACGAACTACCAATCACATAAATGAAAAATCAATCAGGCAAAAACTTACCATTCCAGCAACGATGCCAAAGTATATTCACCCCCGTCTTGACTGTCACCAGCTTTTCCTGCTGAGCCTGATCCACCAGCACCAGTTGATATTTGTGAGTCAATGGATCCAATAGGCTGCGTCCATCGAAGCACATTCGTCAACTTGTTTGCCGACACTCCTAGTTCTAGCGCGATTTCCTCTATCGGTGGGAGTGTTCCCTTCAATTCGTCCACGTATGTCTTCGCAAGCCTGACGTACTTGCGTTTAAGGTCGTAGTAATCGCCTGGCAGGCGGATACCCTGGCTCGACTCGCGATTGAATGAATTTCGGACAAAGTTCGTCACCCAAAAGGTTGCATAGGTTGAGAATCTCAGTCCACGCTCGGGACTGAATCGGTCTGCTGCTTCGGCCAATCCAAGGATACCTTCTTGCATGGCTTCGTCCACAGTCGGTCGATTCGACGAGTACGCAGAGTAGGCGTTCACCAAGGAATTCGGCCTTGCCGCTGTTTCGCCTACCCACTTGACAGCAATATTTCGTACGAGCTTGATATTGCTGTTGATGAGCTTCTGTCGGGCCAAAGCACCTTCCATCAGAATACGTTTGAGTTCCGCCCTTCCTCCCGGCAAATCCAATGCGCTTCGAACATCGTCATCTGTTAACCAAGACGAAACACTAGATGCAGATTCCTCTTGCAATAGCAATTCGTCAACCCAAGATACAGCCGAAGCGGGCGATAAATATTGTCGTGGTTGCTGTGTCGTCAAGCTTGGTAATCGTAAATCATAAGACTTGGTCGGCAAGACAAAGTCCTCTACACCAAAAAATGGAGTCCCGTCTTGATAATATAGTTCTTCGGCACCATCATCAATGGATTGGATCTGATATTGTTCCACAGCTTGACCTCTAGTGGTGCCGTACATTAATTGATTGAACAAATCACTTTCTTCAAAATATTCCTCGTCGTCGTCGTCTCGTTTGCTATATGAATAAAAATAGTCACCAATGTTGTCAAAATTATTGTCATCATCATCACCGTCATCATCTGTAGCCACAATGGTGCGTCCGTCACTGGAACTGGCAGCATAGTAAATATCTTCCAGTCGAGCCATGTTGGCTTCGACCCAGGCATCCATCATTTCTTGCATTCGAATGGCTCGTTGAATTTTTTGTCCCAATTCGTGTTCCTCTGCCTTGGTCAAAAGTTTGTGTTTTAAAATGTCTTGAAAGATGGACGTTGTGTCGCCATACTTGTTAGAACGTTTGTTGCTCTTTCGTTTCATGGTGGGTTTGTGCCGTACTTGTGTTTTCGCTTTTGGTGAGGCGGCAGTGGCAGTGGCAGTGGCAGTGGCAGTAGCAGTGGCAGTAGCAGTAGCAGGACTAACCGCAGCTGAAGCAATGGTGTGAACTCTTCTCCGGCTATTGCTGCTGCTGCTGCCACTGACGCTAGTGGATGGAGACCTAGCCATGAGTTTCTTACTTGAACTGCTGTTATTCGTAGTGCTCGACGAATCATCCACCGTCTTCCTTGGTCGACCTCTTCGACGCTTGGGTAATTCATTACTACTGTTCATGTCAAAGCTACTTCTTGGTGCGTAACGTAGTAGAGATGATGACGATGATGATGATGATGACGTGCTGCATCTCTTACTACTGATGACAACTGCAACGGGTATTGGTAGCAGTGCAGAGGAAAAGGCTTCTGAAATGCAAATGCCAGTAGATAGCACTAATGCTACTACCAACAACGTAGTAGGGCTACTAGATGATTGTGTAGATTGTGTTGACATCATCTTTGAAGAACAAAAAGTGAGGTTCTTTTTTTTTGTCCTGCTGTTGTTGTTATGTCGAAATATATTGTTAACTGCTGAATCGATAATACAAAGAAACTTGTAGCAAATCTCTTTGCAAATTCTCAATTGATTCTTATTACTACTGATGTGATGTGATGATGTTGTTATTCCTGTGCAAAATTCGGTTGGAAAGCAGATAGAGAGAGAGAGCAATACTAGCTGTAGCTGACACGACGTTTTTCTAAAACACTCTCTCTGACCTCTGACTCGCTTGTATATTCTAGCTTTTAGATAACCTCTCTTTGATACTACTAATCAACAAGGTACTCTGGCTCGTGTTTTATGTTTAATCACAGTAATAGCTACTCGAGTACTCAGTATTACATTGCAATGTTTTTGAGGAGAGCAGGCTTAGGTCAATCTGTCGTCATGGCCGCCTTCTTCTTCTTTGCCACGCAAATCTTAGTTGTGTGCGGTAGAGATAGATAGCGAATTCTGATTGGATACCTGGTTGAATTCCAAAAGAAAATTGTATGTCCGGGGAGATGCCCACACATCTCACACCTTAATGAATTGCCATTTTTTAGTACGAACTAAGTAGTACTACTAGTAGTAGTAGTAGCTACTAGTAGTAGTAGTACTAGTAGCTACTACTCGTACTAGCTAGTAGTAGTAGTAGTAGCTACTAGTAGTAGCTAGCTAGCTAGAGTAGTAGACTAGTAGTAGTAGTAGCTAGCAGCAGTAGTAGGGGAGGCAGCAGTAGTACTGTAGTACGCAGGCCTCAACGTGTGCGTTCTTATTATTTATTTTATTGGTAGTACCTGGTACTGCTCGCTCCTCTACTGGTAGAGGGTCAGCAGAGCAGCACAGGTTGCTTCCCATGTTTGACTTTCTCATTGTCACCGTGTTTGAGTACCGGTAGATTTATGGATCGGCATTTGCGCCAAAACTACTACAACTAGCAATGACGTCTCCGTAGGGTAATTAAATAAACCTCTTATCCAAGTTTTGTAATACCCAAGAAAAATCATAGGTCACTGGTCACTGGTCACTTTGCTGCCTACCACATGTTTTCAATTCTTGCCAAAAAATCAAAATTGGAATGATGCCACTATAACTAGACTAGAGAATATATGGCAAGTGCCTCATTTTTTCCATAATTTGATCTGCTGGTAGTAGCTAGCTAGCTAGCTAGCAAGAGAGGATATTCCAACGAATTATTGGAACAGCAATAAAAAAATGTCGTTGCCTATGAATCCGATGCGATTCTTATTCGCTGTCGTTCTGGTGCATCTGCATTTGCTGGTGGGAGTATTGGCAAGTGCTGATGCCACGACCCCAGACATACCACTACTAGCAGCAACAGCAAGTTCCCTCCGCAAGTCCCGTCAAACTGCACCGTGGGCTATTTGTGGATGTCGAACCTCGGCATGTTCGGCCAAGGTATGGAATTCCAATGCTCAAGGACCTAGTTGTGGTGATCGTATCCTCTGGTTGACGAAGGAAGGATCCATGACCGGAGAAGCAGCTTGTCAACAAGTGGGCGGTGATGAGTTTCCGGAGGACTGTGGACCCTGTGCTTGTCAGAGGGATGCACAAGCGCTACAAGAAGTACCTCAGCAACAGCAACAGCAGCCGCAGCAAGCACCTGAATCCACCTCTGGTACATGTGGATGCTCTACTTGCACTTCGACCGTACTCCAACGAGATGCAGAGGGGTTCAGCTGTGGAGCAAGGATTGACTACCTGAAAGGAACTCAATCGGAATCGGCAGCTTGCCGACAAGTAGGAGGGTTGGAGTTTGTGGCTCAATGTGGAGCTTGCAATCCTGATACTTGTAATGGTGGTACCACCACCACCACTACTACAACCACCGCCACCACAAATCCACCGCAACAGCAACAGCAATCGCCTTCGCAGTTCACACCTCCCATGGACAATCTCTACTGCTTTCCTCCTGTGGCACAAAGGACTCGATATGAAAACGTTTGGGGCAAGTATTCAGTGGAAGTCAAAGAAGGGGACACATGCGGCCCTTCGGACAATCTGTTCTCCAACTCCGGTGTTTCTGTGCAAAACAACAACAACGAAGTGACGTTACAAATAGCCAAGCGCGATGGACGCTGGCATTCCAGTGAAGTACGAGTCCTACTACCGGCTAGCGAGTATTTTGACTATGGACGGTACTCCTTTTCTGTCAAGAGCATCCAGGTCCACGACACTAGCACGCCAAACAATCAAGTCGTTAGTACTACACTACCTCCTAGCATTATCTTAGGACTCTTTACTTGGGATACCACCGATAATTATGCCATCCGCGAGAACTTTAGCCACGAAGTCGATATTGAATTGGCGCGATGGGACCTTCCAGATTCAGGAGATGCTCAATTTCTAGTCCAGCCACCAGGGTTCCCACAAATGTATCGATTCTACACGGGAGCGACGAACGGTGGGCAAGAGCCTCCACCTGCACAGCAGCAACAGTATCGACAGGCACCACAAACGTACGAATTTGATTGGGAACCGGCCGATATTTTATGGAAGAGCAGTGCTGGAGGAGGCCAATCCTTTCGGTACACGACACAGGACGCCTTGTCCAGAGGACAGCCCGATTACACACAGTGTATGCCTGCCCAAGTCGAAGTTCGTATCAACTTATGGCATTTGCATGGCAGCTTTGTGCAACCCACGGACATGGAAGACTCGCATGTGATCCAAGTGGTTATCGACAATTTTACCTATGAACCGTCAGGACGCACAGGAGTTACGGACGGTGGCCTCTGTTCGAAGGATTGCCAATGTCAACCTGGGTCGCAATGCCGCAATCAAGTGTGTACCAAGTTGTCTCGATCCTTTGCGACGAAGACAAGTGCCAAGGAGGTGACGGAAGTCAAGCCGTCAGAGACTACAACGGCTCCTTTGTCTCCGCTTCTAAACAGTACTGAGGCTACCAACGGAACACATTACGACCCTAGCTCAACAGCCGACGGATTCGATCCATCGACCATCATGCTGATCATTGGTGTTGTCTCCATCACTGTTGTGGCGTTCATTGGCCTAGTTCCGCTTGTGCAATCATTTGTTTTAGAGGATCGCACAGCTATGTTCGGCAAGGACGAGGATCATGGCGAATCCGGCAATGTCTCAGCCTTGTCCGCGAACGATGATGAAACTACAACAGAGTCAACCGATGGATCTGCCTAGAGCTAACTTTTATAATGTTGCCAATGAACATGATCCGTATACTAGTACAGTGTAGGAATCCTGTGCACAACCCAAAATTTACTTCATCCGATTTGAGAATTGTTAGCAAGTATCCTGAAAAACGTAGGCTTTGCACGGATTATCCTTCGTGGAATTGCGGGATACGAACAGCAACCAGAAATCGATGCTTTCGTTTCTTTGTCTCTGTGATTCAAGTTTGACTTTCTGTGACCACTAAAAGGAGATCATCCTGCAAAGAGTGTCTGATTTGATACGAAAAACGAAAAAAATGGCTGTCTGAAAATATGAGTGAGGTATTTCCGAAGGTATGCATCGTTGTGTTATCTAGTATGCGCCTGAGCGTTTGGTTTCCTGAAGATTCCCAGGAATGATTACCAGCATAGGAAGAATTATCTCGATAGTAATTGTCGTCGTCGTAGTAAGAAGTAAGAATTGACTAAAGTAAAAAATAGTCGTCGTCGTAGTAGAGTTCTTCGCTAACCGCCATGAACATGGTAATAGAGAATCTTGGCCGATTCGATTGCGGACTGGATGGAAGTCAATTACTTTGCCTGCCCATCTTGTTTTTCTCTATGAGAACTAAAAACGTTTTTATATTTACTAGTATTATTTCATCGACTTTCTAGGACTGTACTCTGAGTAGACTAGTAACGTAGTAGCTAGCTAGTACTCGAGTAATTCTTACTTTTGTTCTTTCATGCGAAGATAGTGAGGTGGTGATGATATTCGAAAAACCATGAACACGACTATCTCCTGGTCGTCTGCTTTCGCCCGAGATACGATATCAAAGTTATCGTATCTCCGTGACAACAACAAAAAGCCAAAACCATCAGGTCGTCGGATACAGCATGTACAGCACAGCTGTTGTCACCAATCGAGGGATATCCCTACCCCGGGATTTCCAAAACTGCCCCGGGATGGGGAAAAACACAATCCCGGGGTTGTTTTTGGAAGTAGCATTTGCTGGGCTT
>Ga0210036_1002460_pt1 | contig 19646 bp, 9 predicted proteins | sample CryGeymeta201515_FD_185469 | JGI IMG/M metagenome (GOLD analysis project Ga0210036, IMG submission 185469) | Groundwater microbial communities from Crystal Geyser aquifers in Utah, USA - Crystal Geyser metaG 2015-15 (SPAdes) (version 2) | ecosystem: Environmental > Aquatic > Deep subsurface >...
TTCGGCAGCCTGGCGTGTGGATCTTCTTCCCCGAAGTGGGAATAGTCGTATCCGATTTCTCCCGATGTGTTCCTGTTTCTGAGTGGGAGACGGGATGGGGCATTTCGGGTCATTCCGGTGACGTCGGCTTCGGGTCTCCTTGTCTCACGTTCCCTTCGGCTGGCTCTGAAGAGTCTTTGTTTGAACCTGGATCCCGCCAGTGACTTAGTCGAGGTGCGTCTTCAAAAGCAGAATTAAAAAAAGGGCCGGCGTGTTTTCTTGTTCAATCCGAATCGAAATTCAACACACACGAGACCTACTGTACCTCCTGTGTACCAGGTAGTACAACAGCCAACTAACAACAATAGACTAGCTACTACTACTTCGTAGTAGAGACTACTAAGAAGTACCAGGTACTTCGGAGCATCCTCCTGTACATACTACTACTACTACTACTACCACTACTACTACTACTACTACTACTTAGTGTAAGCAGTCCGCTGGTGCCGTTAGGGTGTTTTCTTAAGGGGCTTTCCAAGAGCTTGTTCTGTATTTAATTCATTGGTTCCCTTTTCGTCCTGCCATGGTACAGCCAGACTTGGCAATAAAAAAAAACCCAAAACCAGAAAACGAATGGCAAAGAGTAGTCTAGTCTAGTGACCCATTTAAAAAGTTTTTTCGTTGGTTCTCATCATGACAGTTATTCAAAAAATAAAAAATAACAACAGTCCTACAGTACGGAACTTGACGACGATTATTGTAGTACATTCGAGACCATGACATCTTGGCCCTGGATGAAGGGTGTCTTACAAGCTATCGCCAATCCTCCGATAGATCCTATTTGCGAAGAAGACGAACGGCCTGCCGTACGAGATCTGATTATTCAATACCGGAAGGAGATTGACGAAATTGTCATTACGTTAGCTTCGAACGAAAACACGCAACATCTGTACGACAAGAGCAAACACGATGATTTGTGGTTTTTGAGATTCGTTCTAAGTCACAAGGGACACATCCAACAGGCGCTTCAAGCCGCCGAACATACGCTCCGATTTCGAGCCGAACACCAGCTGGATGGTAAAGACATACGCAAATTTCCACCGGGTCCACTCGCTCAGGACGAATCGTTTCTAAAATATTTTGACTGCATCAAAGACGAAGCGTTTAATTTTGACATTCCACATCCGCAGCGGGGTGTCGTGGTTTTCTTGAGCAGTGCCGGATTTGATTTTGCCAAATTACGACAATTGACCTTCGAGGAACGCCTCCGAGCCTTTGCCTACATTAACGAATGGACGCACCAGTGGCTGGATTACATTACGCGAACGACCGGACGTTTGACCAGATCGGCACGATTGGTGGACGTTCAGGGAGTGGGCATCACACAAGTCGATTACGAAACGCTGCGGTTGGAAGCCAAAGCTATTGCAACCATGCAAGATTTTTACCCCCAATTGCTCGAAAGCTTTTACATTTGCAATCCACCCATTTGGGCGAGGATTCCTTGGAAAGTTTTGCGACCTCTGCTACCGTCCCGGGTAGTACACAAAATTGATTTTTTGTCTCCGGGAAAATCGAAACACGAACGCAAACGACTGCGAGCATTCCTGCAAGAAGAACACTTGCCGAAAGTTTACGGAGGATGCCGGGGACACCACGAGAATCAACATTTTTTGCTGACTGGAGAGTGAAATTGAACCAGGGCATTTGCACGCTTCAAGCACGAGGAGGACGTGCGCCGGGCATGCAATGTTTTGATCGGTTCTTACGGCAGCGAAAGTTTGCAGCTTAAGTTTCTTTTGGGAAACTGTCAGTCTATGATAGTATGGACTGTAGATTAAAATATCACGATATCACGGTAGCTTTGAAAAATTATTATTATTTGCTGAAATCTCGGATATCATTTTTTTAAACGTCAAATCGATCCACCTTGCTGGCTGTGCCTGACATACAATACTTTTTTAATCGAGCTGCTTCAAAAAAATTTACCTACTCAAATCAGGAGGGCGAAACGATGCCTCGCCAAGCTTGGCAAAGAAATTGTATTGATCGCCAATCTCCTCAAGAATATCTACTGCCTTTTGTTCAATGTCCCCCTTGAGGTTCAGCCCAGCTGTCTTTTCAGGTTCAAGACTCAACAACATCCCTTCGGCACTGCAACAAAAAACAGTACCAGGTTCAATGAGAGGGTGTAGAATATAATCCGATTCACCAGGGACTGTCACAGTTCCTCCGATGGGAATCTTCTTGAGATTGGGCATCTGCAGTGCCTCGTGAGACACTGATGACGGCACCGACAGGTCGGCTAGCAAGATCTCTCGGTTGGGATGCAGATGCTCAGGAAATACGATGGGCTTTCCGGATGCTGTGGCAATGACAATAATGTTGCATTCGCTCATGTCCGCCATTCCCGTTGATATTTTAACGTCAAGTTCTTGCTTGATGGAAAGTAGCTCTTCTTTCATTCTATTCAATTTTTCCGGGGTTCGAGAGATCAGAGTCAACTTAGTGACGGGTAGCTTGCGGATAATTTGCTGGGCGATGCTTTTACCAATGTTACCCGTGGCGCCCACAATAGCGACTCTTGTTTCGGGGCAGTGCAGGTCAATATTTTGCTCAGCACAAGAATCTTGTAATCGACGCATACCTACAGCGACAGTAAAGGAATTTCCGGTCGACACACGCATTCCTTCTGGCGCACGTAAGGTCATGCCATTCCCTGACACAATACTCGTAAATCCACCCAATACGCCAACGGTACAACCGTACGATTTTCCTAGTTCCAAGGCCTGTTCTAAACTTCTTGTAACATCAGCTCTTTCTTCGTCGGAAGTTTGGAGGGCCATCTGGACGGCATCGAAAGGCACCATTACGTTCAAGAACCAAACCTTATTGTTCAGGATATTCCGAGCATTTCCTACGGATGGTTTATAATCCACCACTTGGGCCATTTGTCTCATGAGTTCTACTCGTGCGACAGGGTTCAGGGCTCGCCAGTCTGAGTGCATCCACTCTAATTCAATGTCAGGCGAAGTGTTGTGGCTAATGAACACTACCCGCTGGGCATCTGGATGAGGCTCCTCGATTTTGCAAGAGTAGGGCGGGAGCTTCATGGGAGGAGTTAACAATTTCTCCCGACGCACCAAGGCTTCGTCCAAGACGTAGCCAAAAAGATGCAGCACATCGTCTTTCAGAATGGCTTCACACATTTCTGTTACACCATTCACTAACAAATCAATAGCCTCGTCGTCAATGTAGACACTGGGCTCAAGGCGAAGCACATTGGGCGCTGACAGGGTAGGATTCAATCTCAAATTTTGCCTATTGAGCAGGTAAGAAGCGGCGCACCAGCCCAATCGATCACCGGTATGAAACATGCGGAAGGCAAAGGCTTCCTTTGTAATTTCCGGATTGATTTCAACTCCCAACATAAGTCCTTGGCCTGTAACAGCTTTGATAATGGTGGGGAATTTCGTTTGAAGTTCTATACATCGTTTCTTGAGGACTTCACCGCGTTCTTTAGCTCGCTGAGGAATGTTGTCGCGCTTGATAATCTTCAGCACCTCTTGTGCTATCGTACAAGAAAAGTTGTCTCCTGCAAAGGTCGATGAATAAAGATTATCAAAACGAGGAATATATCTATCCTTTACCACCAAAAGGGCGGCAATTTTTGCAACGCCTCCTCCCAAGGCTTTGGCAAAGATGTAATAGTCGCCGTGCAGTCCTTCAGAGGCCAGAAATTGTCCTGAGCGACCAAGACCACACTGAACTTCGTCATAGATGATCGGAAAGTCGTGACCCTTGAGCTTTTCCAACAATTTGCGATTAGGCAAGCAAACGCCGCCTTCTCCCAAGATTGGTTCAGCAATGGCGGCTACAATCCGGCTAAAAGTGAAAGTGGTCTTTTCAGGCTTTCCGGTCTCCTTGTTCCATTGTAAAGCAGGCACCGACACCATTTCCTTTTGAAATATCTCATTAAGGTCCACGTCCCCTGCAGAGCTATTGGTTGGTAGAATTATGGGTTGAATTCCCATCATGGTCTTGAAGGGGGCTCTTACTGATGGATTGCCAATAAGACTTCTTGCTCCTAAAGTCTTACCATGGTAGGCACCTTTCAATGTAACTACTTTGGTCTGTTCAACATTCAGGGCATGATGCACTGCGTCTTCAATCTCTTTTAACTGATCGGGCACGTGGGCACCGAACTGAAGTCGCTGTTGTGTCAAGAATGCCTGAACCTTTTGCTCCCGCTCCAAACAGGCATGTGCCAAGGCCATTTCCACGGCCTCGGAACCAGTATTGGCAAACCGTGCCATGTATTCCTTTCCACCTGTGTGTTCTCCCACCATCTGTGACAGTTGATAGGCCAAGGCATGCTCGCCTTGCATACGAGTGGATCCTTGATCACAAATGGCAATGGCAGGACTCTGATGAAACTTTAGAACGGCTTCTTTGATACCAGGATGGTTGTGACCCAATAGATTGGTACCATAGCCACCGACAAAATCAATTACCTCTTGAGGCTGACCGAACCTGTCGGTACACCACAACCGATCACCGGTCGCGGCATAGTACTCTCGATCCAGCTGCGACATGCGAGACATTTCCGTATTGTAAGGCAAGGTGAATACCGGTGGTTTTTCCGACTTCATCAATTGGGCCATCAGAGAGGCGGCACCAGGAGGCAACTTAACCAGCACACTGGATGCCGCCCCTGAATTCACCACCTTCTTGACTAACTTGGTCTTCATGAGCCAAGCTCCAGCTTTGGACTGCAAAAACATACCGAAAAATTTCATGACCATCTTCAAGGCAAAGTTCATGATAGACTTTGCAAAAGGTAGAGACATCAATAATGAAGCCGAGGCCTTTTTCTTCGCAGAAGAAATAGAAGTAGCAGTAGCATTAGTAACTACCTCGTTAGGCGTTGAGATCGCCACTTCTGGTTCATTGTCGTTGAGCTTTGTGGCCCGTGTTTCTTCTCCTGTCGTAGAGGTCGAGTCGGAAGCATTATCATCGCAATTCCAGTGCTTGTCAACAGGTCCTGCTTGTTCGGCAGCCGTGATAATCATCTTGATTGTAATAAGAATATGTCTAGAGATATATACGAGTTATGCGTAGTGCTACTGTAGTAAGCTCTCTGTTCCTTTGCAAATGCGAAGCAATAAATTACTTTAAGGTAGTCTACCTAGTACCAGGGGTACGGTATTGGAATAATTATTTTTATGTGTTGGATTGGATAAATCTCGACCATCAGATTCTGTTTAAAATTTAGCATACCTACTCTAGTAGTAGAGTAGGTACCAAAACTTCTTGGGTTCTTGCAAAGAGCTGGAAAAAACAACCTAGTAGTTGTGGAGTAATACCAGTGTAGAGAGTATTGACTAGTAATACACTACTACGGTACGGTAGTCTACTCGTACGGAACAGAGGTGCCATCCAACAACACAGTGTTATTAGAGAAGCCAACGGACGTATGCCTGCGACAATTATCAGAAGTAGTACCCTAATAAAAATTCAAATTGTCAAAGCGAGGCGAGGAAGCTATTTTTAACCTATGGTACAGTACAATACCTGGACTGGACCGGACCAGTCCTCCAAAAGCAAAGTACTGTAGTATTACAACTACTGTACTTGGTTCCTTCGAGACCGTGTACCTGGTACTACTTTGTAGTACCAGGTACCAGGTACCAGGTACAGTACCAGGGTACTAGATACTGTAGTACAGTAGGTGATAGGCATAAAAGGCTGTTTGGACTTAGTTGGCTACCAGTTACTACAGCACTAGCTACCAGGTAGTACTCCGGAGTAGTACTCTACTAGTACTGGCTGTAGTAGCTAGTAGACTGGCTGGTCTATCGAAATTTGAAATTTTGATTGCTTATGATGGACCGAAAAAGCAGCTGCTCTCCTGATGATGATGATGACAGCTCTAGCGAAATTGTTGTTGTCAGGCAGATAACTCTACTCCTACTCCTACTACTAGCTAGAGTAGCACTCTCTAGTAGTAGTAGTAGTAGTAGTAGTAGTAGTGAACGTAGCTACTAGTTGGAGTACAACTAGCTACTCGAGTACTTGTTGTTTAGCTACTACTACTAGGCAGCAGTAGAGGAGGAGTACTATTAGACTAACGGTAGTATGAGATTCAGAGGAAATCTCATTTTTTGTTGGACAAATTTCCCAGGAAGGTCCGCCAATTAGAGCTCATATCCCATATTAGAGTTAAATTACTATTTTACAGTTCCTAAATGAATCCCGTGTTGAAATATAGTCCCGCCTTTGAGTCATGTTGAAATTTGTTGAAATTTGTTGAAATGTGTTGATACGTGTTGAAATATGTTGACACGTTTATTTCAACATATTTCAACATGACTCAAACTCTTTGTCAGTATTTAAAGCTTTATGGACCTCTTGGTTTAAAATTCTATTAGGGTTAAAAGTAGGGGTTTGGCGGACCTTCCAGCAGAATAGCTACCGGTATGTTTCGACGAAGGCTCGCAATCATTCATGCGAAAACTTGACCGCAATTGAAAACCTCCTTGCCAAATATCAAAAAATATCTTGTCGTATTAATGTATGGTTCATCATGCCGGTTTTTTACTTATTTTTCCACTGGTAAGCTAAACTACTACAGTACACTACACTACCACCACGCACACCACTCAGCATGTGATCCATGGCGGGACCAAAAATAATTCAAGATCGCCAGCTTCTTGTATCAGGATTCAATCCGTTTGCGCATGCTTTCTCTCATCCTCCTCGTTTTATGTCTGTTCATCTATTTTACTGGCGACATGTTTTGCATACGGACTGATAACATTCATTTGTGTTCTTATCTGCGTGCATATGTATCACAAAAGACGAACCTCATTTTTTGGAGTGATGAAGTTCGAGTACTACTAATCTGAATAAACAATAAACCAGGCCCCTAAACCAGGTCCGTAATGATTAAGACCATCACCATGGCAAGAAGATATCTAGGAATGTTAATCTTCTCGGGTTTCTTCTCGACTGTCATATCAGCAGCTCGTACACGGTTGACATGGGTCAACGGCATTGGATACTCACTCGATCACATGAAAAGTGGTCAAGTAGAAATCTCCAAAATTTTTGGTGGAAAGAAAGTTGAATTTTGTCATAACGTAAGTTTTTCTGTTTTCTGTGCGTGGTTGTTGGTTGTTGATTTTTTAAAGTTAAGTGCAGTGAATACATGTATTTTGCGTGTCGCCCCGTATTGCTCTAACTTGTTTCTTTTAAACAGCCAACCGCAAAGAAACACGAAGACGATTTTTATGGATATTTGGGAGATCTCTCGCAGGCGGGGACGCAAAAGCTAGGTCGAATCACTGAGGAGGTTGATGCTTTAGTTGCGTAAGTACAACAAATAACAAATCTGCAGGACAAGAAATGTTCTGCTTTTCGCAGTGCATTCTCACAGTAGTACTTCATTGAATAATATCTGTATAGTCACTTGAAGGATGCCGTGGCTACTGTGGGCAAAAAAGGCAAGGTTGTGCATATTGCTCACTCGCAAGGTGCGTTGGTGACATCTTTGGCAGCACGGCAATTGTCACCAATGGAAATGTCACAGATTGAGGTGATAGCTTTTGGAGGAGCTGCAGCCTTGCAAAAGACTCCTTTGACGCCTTTCAGCCGATGTGTCAATTACTATTCCGCCAATGATCCGCTTCTCTTGTTGGTTCCATCCGCCGTGCAAGCTTTACGATCTGGTTTTGTTATCAACGAAGAATTTTGTTTTCTAACGCCACGAGAAGGAGACCCAATACTTGATCACGCCCTATTGGGACAAACGTACGCTGCTGCATTGATATGGGAGGGGCAAAGGTTTCAGCGCATGTACATGGGTCTTTGTGAACGTGCATATCTTATATCCTTACTTTCTGCCACAACAATTTTGCAGTCTGCTCCACTGAAAACTAAGGAATTGTTCAAGGTTTTACTTCGGCCATTTGTTTTGCTGTGGTTGCTATTGCAGCAAATATTTCTGCAACCAGTATGGAATGCATTTCGAGTCAAGGTTTTACCGCCTCTCTTGTTGGTCTTTGTTTTAGCTGTGGATTGGATCATCATGACACTCAAAAAGCTACGCGGAGATGCTGGCTACCTTCCTGTGGAGGCCATTCTATCTCAAGCCAGCGAGTCTCAGCAGCAAAAACAACAGAAGAGATGACGAACAATAAGCAACTATATTAATATAGAGATAATCTATCGGCACCATAGATTACGCTTTTCGATATTTTCTCCTTGCTTCCGTCAGCAGCCACAATTTTAGTTCAAAACGCAACATCGGCCTTATTCATCATTGGTGAAAAATACATGCTGAATGCAAGCCGTCAAATCACTTTGGAATTCATATGTAGAACATGAAATCAACAGATGAATTATCTCGTCATCTTAATAAGAGTCAGCCATTTCCTTGTCTCCCGTCTTCATGACATCACTAACGCAGTTCACGCGGCGATGTTCGCCCACTCCGGCACAAGCACTCTCGGCATCCTCTTTTGTGATAGCAGATTCTCCAAGCTTACGACGGGTCTTGAAAGCATTAGCAGGAGGAAGCTCACACTTTGCAGGGTACTGGGGTTGGCGCGCTTCGGCAAAAAGCTCTCCGTCCAACTTGGGGCGGACTTGCCATTCATTTCCAATTGCATTCGGGTCCTCCAAATCCATGATGCTGCCATCACGGGCCAGCATGTCACCTCCTGTAGTCTCAAAGTGGCCCATCATGCCGCTGGCATTGTGGAAAAGTTCCATCTTTCCATGCAAGACCTTGATAGACACAAAGTGTTTAAAAACCACAATCTCAATGTCAACTCCACTTCCCAAATTGATGGTAAATATGGTTTTTTTCTTGTTGATGCGCTTTTCTGAGACCAAGTGGTTGTCACCAAACGCTGCTGGCAAGTCAATGTTGTCGATATCATTCAACATGTACTCACCATGGGATTCCACTTGAAATGTATCTTTGCCCATGCGAACGGCAGCTTGACTGATATAGCTGAAGTCAAACTGGTGGGTGGTGCGCACATGAATATCCAGGTCAATCAAGGGAGCTCTCAACAAGACCATGTCACACTGTCCATGGAATTCAAAGTCTTGATCATGCCATGTGTGGAAGTGAGGATCGCCGTATCCACCAGCTTTGAATGGAAATAGAGGAGTCAAAAAAACATGTGAGAAACCAATTCTATGAATCGAGCCAAATAAACAATGCCACACTATGAACTTACGAGGTACCGTAGTCACAGATTCATCAGGCGTGGTTGTTGTAGTGGGAGTCACTGGATTCGCAGAGGGATAAGGGGTAGGTGCTGAAGTCACTGGGGCCGGAGTAGGGTCAGAAGGTGGACTAATTGGACAATCCGCGATAGATCCACTGGAGAGATTGATGTCTTCTTGTGAATAGATCGGTCCATCCACGTAGCCGGGGGAGAGAGAAACTTTGCCGTCGATAACACAGAGAGTTCCCGTGAGAACCGATTTGCAGCAGCCTGTGCCGCCGCCGCCTCCACTGGATGCGACCTCTTCCTGTACATTCCAAACGACATTCTTTTTTGCAAGATTGGAGCAAAGGGTAACCTTTCCCTGATCGGTCTTGATTTTGTTGGCCTTAACGTAGAGAGGAAGGCCACCTTCGGTGCAGAGTTCCACGTCCTCTTTGAAATCTGTATCGTCTGTTAGACAAACAACGACTTTTCCATTACCATCAACGTCCATTCCACTCCAACTGGGGCCCTTTGCGAAATCGGAATCCTTGTTCAAATGGTAGTCACAAGGAAAATGGCTGATGTCATTGCAGAAACTGGAGGCATCTGTGATTGCCTTTGTTACAAACTCAGAATCAACAACGACTTGACCTTTCACCCAATGAGGGTGGCCAAAGTCGTGGTATTTATCGTCTTCGCATTGGAAGTAAACATTGCCTTGCACAATTTGACCGCCGCTCTGACTGATTTCTGCACCACAAGCAAGACAGACTGTTCCGATGAAGGTTTGAATACAAACAGGAATACAAAGGATGCCACGAAAGAGGATGAGGCAAGAAATACCGAGCGGCTGATAGATGAGAGTACATCCTTGACATACCTGATCCAAAGGTACCGGTAGGGTCTCCGTGGGACATTGAGAGTTTTTTCTCTCCGTTCATTACAAGAACAGCTGTTTCATTCATTTACCCAGTAAAAAAGAACAGCAGGTCAGTTTAGTTTGGTAAGCTACAGAAATTGCCAATAGATTTGAGCAATCATGATTCATGATGAGCTGCGTGGCGGCCCTCCAGTGAACTTTTGGACATAGCACAGCCGCAGCTATTTCAAAAAAGATGATACCGCAGGGAGGACAGCCGGACAGCCTGACCTTAGGTTTGAACATTCGTTTGGAGTAGGTTTCACACTATCCGGTTTTCGGTACTTACTACAAGAGCGTGCAAAACCTAATTCATTGGAGGCATCCTTACAGACCCCATATTCGTTGCCACTCGCAATGCGGAGGACAGCTGCAAACAGCAGGATAGGCAAGTGAATACGGATCATTGTTTCTCTCTATTCTTCGATTGAAAAATAATGCGCTTTACCAGGTATGCTGGCAAAGCATATTAATGATACCTGGTACTTAAATAGTACTCCGAGTACTCCACAATTTGACTTTGCTTTGTTCACCTCCAATTCAGTGGTCGCCGACCTTTATTTACTTACGGTGAGCATCAAGATTCTTACCTGGTAGTATCCATTATTTATTATATACTCATTTTTTCCACTTTTATATATGAATAGCAACCACAGATTGGAACTTTAACAAAAATGAAGTAATGTGATGGCCACCACTTAGTCAACGACTCGTTTTCAATCACAAGACTCAATGCTGTTTATTAATTGAAAATTGTTACAGTATTCTTTCCTATTCAGGAATTATGAAGTACGTGAAAATCTAGATGCTCGTCAAACCTGATTATAAATAAAAAAGAGTTGGCTGCACCAAACAAAAATCTAGATGCTCGTCAAGCCTGATTAAAAATAAAAAAGAGTTGGCTGCACCAAACGATTAAGTGTAATGGTAGACTCGTCTATTACCAGTAGTGTACATACCGTAGCTGCCAAAACATAATAATGAAAAGAGTGAAACCGGCACGAATCATTAGACTACTAGGACTCTAGTACCGGTAGGAGTAGTACCAGTAGCAACTAGTAGTACACAACGCTAGTACCATGGGTGAATCTCTTTTGTTAAAAGGAGAAGCAAAAGTTTGCTTGCGTACTAATAGCTACCAGGTACTACTAGTAGTAGTACGAGCTCTCTCCAGATTACTGGACGGGTGTGCACCTCTTACAGCGGAGTCCACTAGGGGTCTAAAAAGAGCGACCTACTGGTAAAACAGTTCTGACGGGGTGTGGCATCTGCTTGAAGACTTTTGTGGTTCTCTCAAGTGCGCTAACAGTAAGTGTTTTAAAATGGACGGCAAGGCAAAAAGCAATGATGACTGGGGAGCCCCCTTGCTGAATCAGATTATGTAATGATTAAGATGAAATAACTGTAGTAAGCTTGTGCTGTACGATGCATGCTCGTAGCAGCCTACTAGTCTAGTCAAAGAGTTTCGCTGAAAAAATCATGCAACTGCCTCTCCAGTACTTCACGGCACCGTTGATGTCATATTTCCATTAGTACAGTTCCGGGCCCACCATGCCACTTTCTTCCAATTCCTTCATAGCCTTGGGTGTGACCGATACCATGACACCCAATGTGTCGCATTCTTTGGTTGGTTTGAAGACATAACAAATAGAAAACAACCGCGAAGGCATGCGCCAGGAATGTGTGGGCACCAATGGCATGTGCAACAATTGTTCACAATGCTGGAGCGGCACGGGACGAGCAAAGTCGGCCAAATTCGTAAAGAACGAAATGGGACTGTTGACGGAAACCAAGTGCTGCAGAGATGTCATGGGTTTGGTGGTAGGCTTTCGCTGTCCTAATTTCAATTGATTCACGACTTTGCGCACTCCCACGGGCGTCGAAAAGTCGGCCGGTCGGAGAGGATTGAAATTGTAATAATTTCCCGCATCGTTCTCGTGACAATCTTTAATTTTCCCGCGAAAGTTGACCGTCATGAGAGCTTGATCGCATTGGGTAGTCCGTAAGAATTGTGACGCCAGAACATCGTTGGACGACAAAAATTCTGGTTTCTCGGCGTCGTCCTGAGCCTCGAACAATCCTACCTTCTTTTGTTGTTTGATCCATGTATTGTTAACCCAAAACAACTTGACCTCGGTGGCTGGTCCCACAATCAAGGCCGTGACGACGGATCGGACAATACGCACCACCATGCCAACGGATGGGAAACAGTAGCATCCAAAAAATTCCGGACCTCCCATGGTTTTGACCATGGCTTGGTGCAAAAAGTGTTTGCGCTGAATGTTCAAAGCCACAATGGGTGCATTGTGTGCAATCATATTGTGAAGATTGTAATAGGTTTTGCCATCGCCGACACAATGTGCCAACGACGTGATGAGGGCAAACCTTGTTTCATCCTTACAGTCTTGCACCAAGGCAACCCGAAAGAAGGGTGCATCCCAACCCCACAAGGAGAAATAGGTTAGAGGAACAACAGTCTTTTGCAAGAGCGCCGAGGCTTCGGGGTACGGAGTGTCCATGGAAACCTTTATATCTTGTTGGTAGAACACGGTCAAGATTCGATCGGCTTGCTGTTTGGACTGGACAGGAGTATAGACAATGCTGGCAGCAAATTTTCGTGTCTTGATGCGTCCACCCAACCACGGATTGGCTTCCAACATTGTCGTTAAGCGGTCCCGAAGAAATGTCGCTACATCGTCGAGACTGGTAGCGTTGGAATCCATCTTGTACCAGGTCAAAGTAGCCGTCGAAAATTGTTGTTGCATAATGGGCATGGATGTTTCAAAGGGAAGCAGCGACACAACATGCTCGTCCGTTTCGGTAGGAGGTGGACTGTTGGTAGAAGTCATAATGATGCTTGCTTGCTTATGGCCTTTTTTGTTGTTGTTATTGTTGGTGGGATGGTTTGTGTTGTTGAATATGAGTAGACCCTACTAGCTACGGGAGTACCTGGTAGTATCTGGTAGTAACTCTTCTTTTACTTGTACTCGAGTACCTGGTAATGGTCGATCGAATTATTCATGGTGTTGCGGCTGTTTTTATTACGACGATGAAAAATAATGATAATAATAATAATAATACAGTATGTAATGAGGACTGTTTTTGAATTACTTAAGAAGAAGACGTTAAAAGAGCAGTTCAGAGCAGTCCGGTGTTGATGAAATGCGAATAGAATTCCTTTTCTCCAACAACTCATTTCTTGACCACTCATCATCACAAGAACCACCAACCACCACACACAAGCAAACAAATAACTGCACCATGGTCTCCACCGATATTGAATGTACCCAATCCAAGCCCCCGAAGCCTCGTCGGATTGCCATTGTAGGCGGAGGCGGCATATCGGGTCTTCAAACTATTCGGGCCCTCCGGGCACGTGGTTTTAACGTGACCGCCTACGAAGGATCCGACAAGGTGGGTGGTATCTGGAAATCAAATTACAGCAATTTTAGTGTACAAGTTCCTCGCGTCCTGTTCGAATTTCAAGATTTTCCCATGTCCGAGATTGGATGGAACGATTATGCGACCGGAGTGCAAGTTCAACACTACATTGAAGCCTATGCGGTCAAGTTTGACCTGTTGGATTCTATTCAATTTAATGCGTACGTTACGAGTGTCAAATTGCAACCCGATCATCAGAGTTGGTCCGTGGAAGTGACTGTCCAAAATAAGAAGCACGTCGAGCAATTTGATTATGTCATTATTGCGTCCGGTTTGTACTCGGGTACCAATCAATTCATTCCCAATTGGACCGGCAAAGAATATTTTCGGGGAGAAATTGTTCACAGCTGTCAATTTTACGATGCCTCGGTCGCTAAAGATAAACGGGTGGTGGTGATTGGAGGAGGCAAAAGTGCCGTCGATATTGCCGTGGAAGCTGCTGTTCATAAGGCTGCCAAAGTGACCTTGATGCCTCGGGAAATGCACTGGCCTTCTCCCAGAATACTGTTGGGTCTCATTCGGACCCACAGCATTCTCATGAGCCGGCTTGGTTTGTCTCTCGTTTGTTCGCAGTCGGGAAGCTTTCCCACCGACAGTATCGTGAGTACCCGAAGTCGTCTACTGGGTATGCTGACCACACCCCTCTACAAGCTATATGGGATGGTAGTGGCTTGGCAATTTAATTTGCGTGGAAAATTGTATCCCAGGACAGAAGTCATGCGAGATTTCTACAACATCCATTACAGTGTCAATAATGATTTGACCAATATGAGGAAGGAGGGCAAAGTAGACCTAATAGTTGGAGAGATTGACGAATTTCAGAAGGATGGGTCGACCTTGGCCCTGAAAGATGGTTCTACCTTGTCGGCGGATTTGGTTGTGTCAGCTACTGGATTCCATGAGAATTATTCCTTTTTCGATAACCCCCAAAAAATGCTCAACATTGAAGATGATGGAGTGTATATGTACAGGTTTATGCTGCCCCAAAATATTCCCAATTTGGCATTCATTGGTCATGTCAATGCTGTATCCAACATTGGTTGTTACGGCCTCCAAGCCGAGTGGTTGGCACGATACTTGGCGGGGGATTTAGTGGAAGAAGTTACTCCCGAAAAGATTAAACGAGATATTGAGAGGAGAAAGTCTTGGGCTCGAAACTTTATGCCCAAGTCGAAAGTACGTGGAATGACCATTTTACTCCATGAAACCCATTACTGGGACGTTCTGCTCATGGATATGGGTCTAAGTCCCTACCGCAAGAGTAATATCTTTGCGGAATATATCATGCCGTATGGTCCTTCCGATTACAATGGAATCATCGGTATGCCGAAGCCCAAGAAAATTTATCGTCGTTCGTTCTGGTATGCCCAAGCCTAAGAAAATTTAGGTCTTTGCTGTCTTAAGAAACCTCAGTGTGCCATTGAAGAAAGTGGTTCCAACATGTTCATGGTTATAACCTATCACTGATTTTTTTATTTGTACGACAAGTATGCTTGCTATACTAGAAAACAAAATATGTATCGCAGACTTTATCAGGTAGATTGCATGCATGCGCTACGCTCAGTCCCCGACGTTTTTTAACGGATTGAAGCGAACCATTAAGCCACCTCATCAACATCTTCGTATTCGGACCTTAGAGACGGAACATCTAGAGATCCACCAATGGGCAATGTCACAAAGTCGACGTGCGAGTTTTCTGGCAGTGCCAAAGCCTCTTGAAGTTTTTCGGGGGGTTCTGTCATGGGTTCCTCGGATAGAGGAAATGTGCCCCAGTGAATTCCAACGGCCTTTCGGGCCTGTAATTGTTTGCAGCACTCAACAGCCTCAGCAGGATTAATGTGCGCATCTTGCATCATGAACGCAGGATCGTAAGCTCCGATAGGAATTGCAGCCAAGTCGAACGGGTGAAAGGCGCGTACTGCTTCTGTGCTGTCATGCTGCGCCTCCGGTTTGCTGTCGTGAAGCGAATTTTGTTTGTAGTGGTCCTGTAGTGGTTGTTGAGGCAAATGATACTTGCCGTATCCACAAAAGTCTCCAATTTGCTGGAACAAGGGGAATTTATTGCGTGGCATGCCAGTATCTCCAGCAAAGTAAAACTTTTGCATGACAGCTGAGTCATCCAGTTCCTGCCCACGAGTTTGCGTTTCCACTGCAAACCCACACCATAGGCGTTTGCAACGATCCATAAAATTGCGACTGCCCCAGTGCTGCGCTGGACAGCAGGTTATCGTCATGGTGTCGTTGGTGGCATGACTAACGTGGCCTATGCTCGGAATAACGTTCCATCCCGTTGCCGACCCATTCGAATTTGCCGACGAAGACTCTAAATGGACCGATTCCCACCACTCCAATTCCACCATGCGATCAAGATCCACACTGCACCGAGTCTCGAGCCATTCTTTTAGACCTATGGGTACTACCCATAGATTTACTCGATCTTTCAATGCGCTAACAGAAAGTTGATCCAAATGATCATAGTGATCATGAGAAATCATACACACGTCAATCGTTTCCGGCAGTTCTTCAATAGCCATGGACGGCGCAACATCTCGAGCCACTCCCATCCCCGGCAGCCGTTGAAATGGTGCACAGCGGTGAGTGAAGATTGGATCCGTCAAAATCGTCGCGTTACCCATTTGAACCAGGCAGGTACTGTGTCCAATCCACGTCAGCTGTATGCTCGTAGGCGACGGCGGCTGTTCTTTGGACGGCGTTGTTTGTTGCTGTAGAAGTGTCGTGCCCTTACGGAGGCTCAATGCAGATCCGAACACCATCTGGTGCAGATCCTTTGGCAAAAAACTCATAATGCCACGTGCCTTCCATTCGCGAATGGCTCGCTGCCATCTCCACCTGACAATGTTCCAAACAGGTTGAACACCCGAAGTCGACCAAGACATCCATGGATTGACAAAGCGTCCCGCAGGATCCCGTGCTGTTAATGGTCGACCATCCACGGGATCAAACCAATGCGCCCGAGCATATTCTTCAATTGTAAAAATTACTTGTTGATTGATTGGCACGATTCCTTTGGCAAGTCTGCGTCGCAACCAATAACTCTTGAAGGTATCTCGTGAATTCCTCACGAGATCCCGCCGACGAGCCGACCATCGCTTGTAGAATTCCTGTCGCCGTTGATACAGTCTACTGGACACAGACTCTGCCTGTCTCTTTCGTTGATGATAGTAGTTAGCGACTCGATTGCTGTATTCTAAGCGGGTGTTCTTGAATCTCCGTTGAATTTGGTCTCGTTGAAACCTGTAACCTTGTTGCATGGTCACCTTTTGTTCTTGATACCGATATTTCATAATTTCCCGTCTGTTGTCGTACCGGAGTTTCAATTTGGTAGCCTGTGATTGATATCGTTCTCGAAAGCGAGTCTTTTGTTGTTGATAACGATTCTGAAGACGGACACGAACTTTGGTTGGCGAATGTTTCTCCCAAAAGAGTTTCCATCGGTATGTAACTTCCGGCCAATCACTAGGAAAGAACAGGTAATGTCGTCTTTGTTGATGCAAAGCTTGATGCGGACGTGGCTGTCGATGACAGCTGTAGCAGCTCAAACGGTTCGCATTTTGAATATTGGACTTCTCAAGTCGGGATAAAGTGTGCAGTTGCCTTGTTTGGTTGGTAGTGATAAAATCTGCAGATAAACCTGATATTGTTACCATTTTCCAGCTATGAATAGAGACGTGTGCATTGTATCTTTGACAGACAGGATGTGCTCTCAGAACCAGCAGACGGCCAACCTTTGTAGAGGAAATCATGGTTTCTATCAAAATAATAGTTCAACCCGCCGCACAGAACGCCACTTAAAAAATGCTTGAATACTCAATAGGCGACGTCAACTGAGATCTGAGATTGTGCTGCCCGTTCTTTGCTCTACACTAGACTACTACTAGGAGCTAGGAGCAACTCAACAGTAGCATTACAGTTCGGCCTGAGGTTGAGTTTTGTTGTGACATTTGCTATTAGAGTTTTTTTTTTGATTTTGAACACAGTGATACGCACCACGTAGTGTACTCTAGTAGCTAGTAGTACTAGCTATTAGCAGGCAGTGGTGAACATAGTAGTAGTGTCAACCAAAACTTCGGCTGTAGAATTAAGTACTAAGGTCTACGTGAAATTAATTAATGGTACTAGTACAAAGTCTGTGCACTTAGTAGTAGCTACAGTAGTAGTAGTACTAGTCTACTGTGGTACTACTACCAGGTACCAGGTACAATACACTCATCCACTTTTTATTAGTACTATCCAACTCCTCCTATTTCAAGTCCCACAAAAAAAGGAAACAAGCGCTACCGTACTATAGTGCGTGTCATGTTTCTACCGGAAGATATAATAATAATAATATGATGATGATGATGCTGAATTGCGCAAGGTCTCTTTTAGGACAAGTATTTCGGAGTATAACAGTAAGCGAGATATAGTCCTATCTATGTTCGTGTCTATCTTGCAATATTCTGGCCTCCAGTTGCAATAACCTTGCTGTACCAGAGCGCAGAACGTTTAGGAGTTCTCTGCTGCGTTTCAAAATCGACAAAGCAAATACCAAACCGCCGTTGATACCCGTATTCCCATTCAAAGTTGTCCATGAAACTCCAAGCAAAATATCCTGCCAAGTGAACGCCAGCTTCGATGGCTGCAGCACATGCTCGAAGATGGCCTTCAAAGAATCGTCTACGACCTTCATCTTGTTGAGCAGTTTTTACATCCTCTTCATCCTCTGCCGTTCCATTTTCTGTAATGTAGAGGAGTGGATAATTGTACCGCTTGCTAATCCATAAGAGAAGCTCCCGAGTTGCATCTGGTACTGTGGGCCAACCCATAAAGTTCTTATCCCAGGAAGGATCCACACTGGTTGTGACAAACATGTCTTGCCAATAGCCACTCCATACTGATTCGCTATCTGGTTTGGACGCGAGTGCAGAAGAGTATGTATTGATACCAAAGAAATCACAAGAACCCAGGAGTTGGTACCGTTGGTCTTTTGTAAATTTTGGTAGTCGATCGCCCAGGCGCTTGCGCATGACGTCTGGGTAGTCTCCGCGTATGACAGGTTCCATGAACCAACCAAACTGAAAGAGCATGGCTCTCTCTGCAGCATCACGGTCATCTTTTGAGTCCGTGAGAGGATATCGAAAATCAGCCGAGTTGGACATGCCAATCTTTCCCTTTTGCTCTCTGGCGAATTCGTGTTTGTATATAGACGCAGCTTTGCCATGCGCCAGCAGTTGGTTATGGGCAGCAATATATGTTTCTGTGGCCCCCATCTGTGAACGCCCCGGAGCTTTGACACCGTCATTGTAACCATGAACAGCAACCGTCCATGGCTCGTTTAAAGTAATCCAGTGTTTGACTCTGTCCCCAAATTCACGAAAGCAAATTCTGGCATATTCTCCAAAGGCGTCTACTACGACACTGTTGCCGCTGTGGTCCAACCAGCCTCCAACATCGTCCTCCAACTGCTGAGGTAGGTCCCAATGGTAGAGCGTTATCCAGGGCTCAATATTGTGTTCAATAAGTGTATCGATAAGGCGATTGTAAAATTTGATCCCAGCTTGATTGACGTTGCCTCCGTACCCATTCGGTAATATTCTTGTCCAAGCAATGGATAGTCGATAGGCTTGCAAATTTAAAGACTTCATCAGCTTGACGTCGTCTCGATAACGATGATAGTGATCACAGGCAACATCTGCACTTTCGTTTTTTAGCACGTGTCCTCCTTCGTAACAAAAGGTATCCCAAATTGTCATGCCTCGTCCATCTTCATGGGTTGCTCCTTCAACTTGGTAACTGGAAGTTGCCGATCCAAAGAGAAAGGAAGATGGAAACGTATGGTTGGTGCCATCGCTGGTACTTGCTGTACTCAGGCCATTATTTTTTTGACCATCAATGTTCTTGCCGGAGGTAGTGATAGTGGTTGTAGCTGTATTGGTGGGAAGGCTAGGCTCGTTATGAATAGCACAAATGAGCATAGACAACAAAAGAAAGCAGGCTAAACCAATGCCCAAGAATTTACAGAGTTTTTCTTTGTTCTGTGGTTCCCGCCGTTCATAATCCTTTCCGTCTCCTTCTTCAGC
>Ga0210036_1002465_pt1 | contig 19629 bp, 17 predicted proteins | sample CryGeymeta201515_FD_185469 | JGI IMG/M metagenome (GOLD analysis project Ga0210036, IMG submission 185469) | Groundwater microbial communities from Crystal Geyser aquifers in Utah, USA - Crystal Geyser metaG 2015-15 (SPAdes) (version 2) | ecosystem: Environmental > Aquatic > Deep subsurface >...
GTTCATATTACTTAAGCCCAACAAATGCTACTTCCAAAAACAACCCCGGGAATGTGTTTTTCCCCATCCCGGGGCAGTTTTGGAAATCCCGGGGTAGGGATATCCCTCGATTGGTGACAACATATTACCAGTACTACGTAGTAATCTTTTTTCCTCCAATCTTCACGTCTCTATTATTTTTTCCTAATGAACTTTTTCCTCGTAAAGTTAGAGTTAAGACTACTTACGCAGCGTCAGGCGAGAAAATCAGTTGAAGACATCCTCATTTTCCTCATTTTTAACGAACACTGTTATTATTATTTGAAGCCACACCCTCACAAACTCTTTGCTGTGATTGCACATTGCACAAAACCAAGTTATATACAAGCAGCAAAAATCGCGATGGAATCATTAAGAAAAACTCTTTTACTAGTGACCGTCTTTGCCACCGCAGTTGCCGCTAGCACGCCTCACCATTATAACATCACAGAAGTAAGTTCGTTTCTCGTATAGCCTTGCATTCTTCTTTAGCCGACGCTAACAATGCGAACACAATTCTGTGATATTATTAGTGGAATGTCGAGTCTCCTCAAGACACTTCTTGTGACACAAATTTGCGTGGATTTTTTGGCCGTAGTGCAAAATATTCCGTGAATTATCGATACGTGTACGAAGTCGAATTATTTGAAGGAGATTACCTTGACAGTGATGAAGTTATGGGAGGACAGGGACGAAATGCAAATAGTTTACCTGCTTTGGATGATCAAATTCCAGTCGGACTACGTGGTGTTTTTGAGACCATTGAAACGAGGGTTGCTGAAGCTCTTCTAGAGTCATCCCTTTTTCGATCTGTCTGTACGAGAGGTGTAGCTCTCGGACCATTCCGCGGCGATCATGGCGGATTTCGTCGTCAATTACAGCAAGACAGTAGAGACTTGCGGGCTGTCGGAATTTCTAGCGCCCCCGATGATTTGATTTTGGAGGGAGGTACGTCGTTTGATGTGATCAATGGATGTGTACGAGAATGTGTCTGAAAACGCATGCTGTCACTTACCTCCAACCCCGCCAAAATACTATTGAAGTGACTTGCGAAAGAGATTTCTTAAACGAGACAGAATCTGGACCATGTATGGTTGTGGGCGGTGAATTCGTTGTATACCTAGACATTTATGAGGAGTTGGATGACGCATTGGAAGCTCTTTTGCGCAATATGATGAACGAACGGCACGTACTCGACGAGGCTCATCCGTACATTCAAACTGTTCGCTATGTCTCCATTTCAACAGACGGAGTAGTGGGTAATATTGAGAAAATCGATGAAGAGGATGTGGTTTCCAGGCCGAATGATACGCTCAGTCTCGGTTTCTATGCTTTAATTGCAGCCGGAAGTATTATCATTGTTGGAACGGCAATTTTCTACAGACGACGACGGAATGCCGGGTCTTCAGATGGCGAAACCACAACTTTGGACCCCAATACAGCTCAGTAATGGAATTAGGAACTATATTTTACTCTTCCCCCTTTGATACTTTGATACCAATCGGATAGCACTTTTTAGTGATTGTAAGAGTATTCGTAGGCAGAATCTTCTTTGCTTGCACTGGGTGCCAGGCGTGAATTTGTTCTTTAATTATATGTTGCTGCTGAAAGAAGACTCTACTTTGTATTCCTCTACTTTGTATTCCAGACAGTGGATAACGAGTCTAAACGAAATATAATAATGCCAAAGGTAAGTGAATTTCAAGAACGTTTACATCAGCAAATTTTTACGAAAACTAATAATGGAATTTACAATTTTGCTCTTCACAGTTTCCTGGGAGACCTTGGAGGCAATTGTCGCGCCATGCGTCTTGTTGTTCAGCTGTGGTTGCTGCCTGACGACGACAGGTCAGTATAACTCTCCTCTAATGTGCTTTTTCAACCGAGACCCTTCTATTCTGTTTCATTATTAGGGTATCGACAACTTGTCGCGGGGGAAAGAGGGATGACTTTCAACTCACGGCTTTCATTGACCTCGTCGCTCGGTGCATAGTCAAAACGACTGAGCCCATTGACGGCAGCACTACCACCTGGTATGGTCGAAACCTCATGGTCAAGAACTCTATGTTTCTTTCGATAAGCTGAAGCTCCTACGATCAAAAGAAGGACCCCTGCAACGGATAAACTTAAACCAATACCTATCATGGATCCATTCTGTTCTTCTGTTTGGGTGCCGTCCTTCTCGCCGTTGATGGCGTCGCTACCAGTCCCATCACTCTCATCAACTAGAATATCCATGAACGAGTAAGAAATTCGCGCGATACTGTAATCGTTGGTAAAGTCACCGTTGTCCATGGATTCAGTCAAAGATTCTTGAATTATTTCCATGGCGGATTTAGTGTCGCCATCTGTGGAGAAAATAGAAATCTTTCCAAAAATGAGTTCGCAGGCATTCACCTTGGGATTTACTGTTGCCTCGCACGAGACTGCAATTGGGAAAGTAGCACAGTAATGATAAGCAATTTCGGTAAAATGCGCAAGAAAAGAATAACAAAAAATCAATTATGAACTCACAACCAGTGGCTTCATCGGCTGGGTCTGCTGTAATTCCCACAATGTTCGCATTGTCAGACTGCAAAAGTCTCTTCGAGTTGACTACGGTTGCTTGACACTCCGAAGGAAAAAGTGAATCAAGAACTGAATCCACAAGTGCAATTTCCAGAGCAGGGAGTACATCATCGACCTCGGTCCTTGGGTATGTTTCAAGCTCATATGTGAAAGTGAAGACATCAAGTTCATATCTATCTGTTCTGTTGTTCTCTTTGGGTAAAAAGAAAGAGCCAGCTTTGGAGCCGCAAACAGGGACTGTGGTTCCATTATAAACTCCTGAAGAATTAGTTGCAATACTTGGAGTTGTTGTAAGCAATCCTTCATTGTCAATTGAAAAGTCAGATGATATGGTAGGCTCTTCTGAGAAAACATTTGCTCCACTCGGCTTGCTATTTCCCGTCGTATTTGGCATGGGACTCAAGGAAGGATATCCAAATGACGGCTGTCCGCCAGTACCCAGAGTAATAGTTGTTGGACTCAACGAAGAATTTTCCAGGTCAGGTTGTCCACCGTTAACTATGGCTGTAGAAGTAGGGGTCATCGTAGGATAATCAAAGGTTGGCTGTCCGCCGGTACCAAAATTCATACTTGTTGGACTCAAAGAAGAATTTTCCAGGTCAGGTAGTCCGTCGGTGTTCAAAGTCATAGAAGTAGGGGACAAGGTAGGATATCCCAGTTTGGGTGATGCGGTTTGAGCAGCTAGTGTTGGGGAGGCAACGGGCGGAGTCCACCAAGTGTATTCGCCGGTAAACGTCGGCGACAAAGTTGCGTCCATAGTAGGACTAAAAGTCGCAGTATCACTTGGATAAGATGACCCTGGGACCTCAGTGGTAGCACCGGCTCCTGCGTCGGGAGTTTTCGTAGCAGCATTCATCGTAGGCACCGTTCCTTCTGGTGTAGTGAAGCTATACCAAGTGCTCGAAACAGGAAAATTGAACGTTGGTCCCTTGGTTTGTGACTGCATGACTGGTGCAAATGTTGGCGCTTCCAGTGAAGAAGATTTGAAAGTCCTCTCTAATATAGGCGCAATGGTGGGTGCCGCCACATAGCTTTTCTTCTTGTTTCTCTTTTTTCTGCCTGCTCGACGGTACAAAGCAACGCCGAAAACAAAGAGAGAGAAAAGATTAGCGTTGCGCGGGATTGAACGATAAGGAGTTTCTTAATCTGAAATGCATTGAACACAGAAAATACGTACGATCCGTACCACCCGAACCACTCCTTCTCTGTTCCGACCTACCATCGCTCGATCGCAATGATCGCGAGGTGCTTTTGCTTTTGCTGTCAGCGTAAACGACTGGCACAGTGCAGAGCAGCGCGAGGGCGAAGGCGAATGACAACTTCATTTCAATTTCCTTGACTCTTTCTTTGTTGAATGTTCACTAAATATTTGATAAAGTACAGTACGTAGAACTAAGGCCAAGAGTTACGGGAAAGCTAACGACAATGGTTGTAAGTTGCTGTGCTGTATATTGCTACTCAGTAGTAACTTGTAACTTGTCACGCAAAATTCCAAACGAAATTGTGACCAGCTAACGGTCGTTTCTTCTTCAACGACTGCATGTCTTGGTAACGACAAGCAAAGAAGCGTAAATTTCACTAGTCACGACTACAGCACGTCGGGTGGGTGTCAGATTTCTCACCTTTGTCCATTCCAGATTCCTGGTTGAAGCGAAACCTATCTCTAATTGGAGTGAGTGAGCGAACAAGGAAGTAGGCTATGGTATGATTATCATGATCATTACTACTGTGTTACCTGGTATGTACTACTACTACTGTTGTCTACTACTACTAGCTACTACCCAGTACTACTCTAGCTAGTAGGTAGTAGCAGTATTTAGCTACTCTAGTAGTCCAAAAAAATTCTCGAAGATTTTGGCCAGCAGCAGACAAAATAATTTGACTAAAGTAAAACACGTATTCTTTGGACTGAAAGACAAGAACATTATGTTGTGGTATCATCATGTGATGATATTCAACTATGTTGTAACCAGGTACGTGTTGATGAGTACGGTACTCTACTCGGTACAGTATTATTCTCACTCGATTACTCTACGTACAACATAATATCATTAATTACTGAGTAATAGATCTTCGACGTCCATCTGGAATGGACAACTTAGATTGAGAAAAGAGGAAAGCTTGTTCCCCTAAAATATCTTCTTTCCGCAATTTCAAGGTGATGGAATATGATTGTTTGTCACGGCTCAATGGTTTGGTTGAATTAATGCCCAGGAATACTATCCTCGGAAAGAGACCCTGACGACGCCCATACGATTGTAGTTGAAGAGACCTTCACCGATCAACTCAAGAAGCACGTCCATGACGTCGTCTTCGACTTGTGCTGTTGCTCTGGTTTCGCCGTTATCAGTGAACACGGATAGCTTAGCGTTGATAACATAACAATCATTTCCAGGGCTTCGCTGGGAAATACACGTGACTATAATCAATTTGCAAATAAAAAATGCAAGTAAAAAATAAAAAGGAAGACCTGTGTCAGATTCAAAAGGATGAACTTTTAATTGCGTTTGTGAATAAAGGCAAACTTACGGTCTGTGATTTCGTCTGAGGGATACGCGCTGACGCCAACTACCATAAGCTCTCTCAGATGCCGTTGTCTAACTCTGTTGAGGCCCTCTGTGCCGCGGCACTGGTCTGGGAAAAGAATGGGCAGAGTGCTCTCCATAAGAGCTCTCTGCAAGGTGAAAATAATCATGTTTCTTTCACTCTGTGAAATCCCAGATCTGAGCTCAAGTTCGTACTTGAACTGAATAATTCGTTCTTCTTTCTTGTTTTCCCATCCGAAGATTCCTTCATTGTCGGCTTGGCAAGGACCAAACTTGCTATCGCCACTAAAGGTATTTCGAAGTGGATACTCACCGGAACCAATAGGCGATGGCGATACTCTTGGAGATAGACTAGCTGCGACGGGTTGTCGGGTCGGCTTTACGGACGGACTAGGTATTGGGAGGTCCGTGGTTGGACCAGAGGTTGGACAAGCTGCAAAATGGCACCCCTTTGTAATATCACGCGTGACTGTTGTACCATCGGAGCAAATCTTGGTATCATCGGTACAGACTGGACACTTTAAAAACGCGCAATCCTTTGTGCTAATATCTCGACCTCTGAACGTAACTCCATCAGCACAGAGTATTTGGTCTGTTGGGTCGATTCCCTCGGGACAAGTCGTCGTAGGAAATGCAGTCGGGAATTGTGTAGGCGAAGGTGTCGGAAACGGCGTCGGTAAAAGTGAAGGCAAAGGTGTGGGCTTTTGCGTTGGTGGAGGTGTTGGCAGCTGTCTGTTAGGGCATGGTAGATATGCACATGTAGCAACATCACGTCCCACGATGAATCCATCCGGGCACTGCTTAACATCCGCTAAGCTCATGCCCGGTGGGCACACAGGTGACTCGATGAGTTTATTCGATGGGTTATAGGTTGGAAGTTCAGTGTGAGCATATGAAGGGGCATTGGTTGGGAGACCGGTAGGTGAGTCTGTCGCAACACGTGTAGGCGTGCCTGTTGGCGCAACGGTTGTGGCCTTGGTGGGAAGGCTTGTAGGAGCCATGGTCGGTCGTTTTGTGGGAGCCAGCGTCGGAATTTCGGTAGAAATCTTCGAGGGAGTTGCAGTTGCCACGCAGTCAGGAAACTCGCATGTAGTTGGATTACGCACTAGTGTCGTTCCGTCAGGACAATTTTTTAGATCCGGCGGGCAGACTCCAGGCAAAAGATTGAAGGTTCCATCAGAAGGTTCGCTGGTTAATAGAGGAGAAGGAAGAGAGGTGGACGCACTGGATGAAAGACTTGAGGGTTTGTTACTGGGAGAAAGAGAGTAACTTTTACTTGGATATATAGTGGGCGATAAAGAAAGTCTTTTGGTGGGACTGCGAGTCGGGAATCGAGTAGGGGTTGTCGTTCCAAGCGATTCTGAGGTGAAAGCAATAGTAGGGCTTGATGAGGAAGTCTCTGATGGACACCTGTATGCTGCAGTAATCACTAGGTCATCCACCCCTGCACTTTGAAATTCAAGTTTTTGGCTAGTCAGAGCCAAAAAACCAAGCTGAATGCTATTATTTGGGAACAAACTGGCAGGAACAGTCAGCTCAACAAGAAACTTCTTGTCTGGTTCATCTCCAAAACACATTTGGCTGCTCTGCTTGACCACTTGACGGGACCATGCAATTCCAGATGTTTGTTCAGATGAAAACATACTTGTGCTTGCAGAGCTCATCTCACCAATATTTATTGAAATGCCATTCACCTTTACAAAGAACTCATCTGTATTGGTACTGGCACTCCAAAAGTCAATTTGGTACAAGAAGAACTCAATGAAAACAGACTCTGCTTTTGTTATAAAAGAGTCTACAGGGTTGACAAAAACAGGGATGTCAACTGTTTTGGTCACTTCTTCCCTTCCAATTCCAAGCTGGCCAAGAAATTGGGTACATTCCCCATCCCTTGCTACTGCTCCATTGCTGAATGACTCTGCTTGTAAGGCACCCACATCACTTTCAAAATCATTCTTCACAACAATATGCTCAGGTGAACAGGTCATGGGTAAAACTGGGCTACGGTTGGACACAGTAGGAGCTAAGCTTGGAATGGCAGATGAAAATATACTTGGAGAAGCAGATGGAGTATCAGAAGCACAAGTGTAAGCGGCAGTGATCAATAAGTCATCAATACCTGCACTTTGGAACTCCATTGTCTGACTTGTGACTGCCAGGAAGCCAAGCTTGAGACTGTTATCTGGAAAAATACTCTGAGGAACTGTGAGCTCAACAAAGAACTTTTTGTCCACCACATTGCCAAAACACATTTGGGTGCCCTGTTGTTCCACTCCTCTCATCCAAGAAATACCAGCTACTTGACCAGTAGAGAAGACACTAGTGCTGGCTGTGTTCATCTCACCAAGATCAATGGAAACACCATTTAACTCCACAAGAAACTCATCTTTGTTCTCATCAGCAGTCCAGGCATCGAATTGGTACAAGTAGAATTGAATTGTCACAGAGTCAGCCATCACTTTCATGTCACTTGTGGCAAAGATTGGTATGTCAAAAGTTTTGGTCATCTCTGGATTATCAATTCCAAGCTGACCAAGAAATTGGCTGCAAACACCATCACTGGCTGCAGCTCCATTAATGAATGACTCTGCTGCAAGCACACCATCTTGATTCTCAAAATCATAGTCTGCTAAAGTTTGCACTGGCACGCACTTGCCAGATTCCTGGGTGACTGGGAAGCTTGTACTGGGTTCAGTAGATGGGCTGGCACTTGGTCTGACACTTGGATCTACAGAGGGTTGTTCAGAAGGGCTGATACTGGGTCTAGCATTTGGAGCTGCAGAGGGTTGATCAGAAGGGCTGGCACTAGGCCTAGTGCTTGGAGCTACAGAGGGTTGATCAGAAAGGCTAGCACTGGGTACACTGCTTTGGATTAGAGAGGGTATAGAGCTGGGTTCTGCATTGGGCCCAGCACTTGGACTGGCACTTGGACCATCAGATTGGTTTGGACTTGGTCTGGCACTTAGACTGATAGTAGGGGCTTCACTTGGAAACATAGATGGGGTCATGCTTGGTGAGACACTAGGGCTATCACTTGGGCTTGCAGAAGGGCTGCTGCTAGGCTCTTTGGTTGCAATAGCTTCCAAACTTGTTGGTGTGATTTGAGTGAACTGCTCTGTTGGAGAAGCAGATGGAGTATCAGAAGCACAAGTGTAAGCGGCAGTGATCAATAAGTCATCAATACCTGCACTTTGGAACTCCATTGTCTGACTTGTGACTGCCAGGAAGCCAAGCTTGAGACTGTTATCTGGAAAAATACTCTGAGGAACTGTGAGCTCAACAAAGAACTTTTTGTCCACCACATTGCCAAAACACATTTGGGTGCCCTGTTGTTCCACTCCTCTCATCCAAGAAATACCAGCTACTTGACCAGTAGAGAAGACACTAGTGCTGGCTGTGTTCATCTCACCAAGATCAATGGAAACACCATTTAACTCCACAAGAAACTCATCTTTGTTCTCATCAGCAGTCCAGGCATCGAATTGGTACAAGTAGAATTGAATTGTCACAGAGTCAGCCATCACTTTCATGTCACTTGTGGCAAAGATTGGTATGTCAAAAGTTTTGGTCATCTCTGGATTATCAATTCCAAGCTGACCAAGAAATTGGCTGCAAACACCATCACTGGCTGCAGCTCCATTAATGAATGACTCTGCTGCAAGCACACCATCTTGATTCTCAAAATCATAGTCTGCTAAAGTTTGCACTGGCACGCACTTGCCAGATTCCTGGGTGACTGGGAAGCTTGTACTGGGTTCAGTAGATGGGCTGGCACTTGGTCTAACACTTGGATCTATAGAGGGTTGTTCAGAAGGTCTAGTAGCGAGACTTTGATCTGATGACTCAGAGCTGGGAAACACCGATGGCGACAAATGGGGTAGCGGGGTCGGTTCTACTGACGGTTCGCCTGAAGGCTTTTCTTTCTCTAGAATGTTTGGTAGCATGGTTGGCGCAGTTTTTATTGTCGGTGGTAAAGAGCGTTCTTGGGGGTGATCGCATGTTGGTGCTGGACTTGGTGAGTTTGTCGGCTCTTTCGTTGATGGTGATTTGCTTGGTAAATTTGACAAATATATTGAGGGACTGTCACTTGGCTCTGCTGAAAGACTGATACTAGGTGCAACAGAGGGATTTGCAGATGGAGCAGCTGAGTGACGCGTACTAGGTCCAGTTGAAGGTGCAGTAGATGGACTAACAGTCTGTCCTGCTGATGGAGTAGCTGAGGGCTCGGCGCTAGGTTTTGTAGATGGACCAGCTGAAGGACTGGCACTGGGATCAGTACTGGGTTTTGCGGATGGTCCAATGCTGGGCTCAACTGGTTCTTCTTCGGCCGGAGTCATAGGCTGTGGCGTGGATCTTCCAGGAGATTCGGTCAGTTCTGAATGACATGTCGAAAAGGTTAGTATGCAAATATGTCTGTTGAATGAATGTTTTTAAAGTAAAATCGCAGGATAGTTGGTGGTTAATGAACTTACGAATCGGGACAATCGGCAAAAAGCAGCCGATGTCACTACCTTTTCCTTTTCCATTACAATTGACTGTGTGATAGACGGAAGACAATAAGCATTACTTTCAAGTATCAATAAATCTGAATTTTCAGAAGAAAACTTACATCCCTTCAAGTTGAGATTTTCGTTACGAAGTTTGCCTTTGCTACTGTTTAGGTTCACGCTAGAAAACCCACTCGCATCTACAATTGTGAAGCCATTCGCATTGACAATGTTTTGATCATTACTCTCCGTGCCTTGGACTGCAGCGAAACCAAACAATCCTCCCCCTTTTCCTTTTCCTAGCTGTCGGGATCGTCGGTGTTTCTTTAGCTTTCGTTCTAGACGGGGGGACACCGTTCTTTTTTGTAAGGTCTTTAACTCTCGTGCTTCGGATTGGCAGGCATTGCTGAAAAGCAAAAAGGACAGCAAAATGATTCTCATCATGGAAGCGGGGGGTCAATCTCGAACTTATCGTTTCGATGAAAATATGTGAGTGTTTAGAACTTCTGTATTGGTTATCCAGTTAAGCTATTACTGTATATTTTTATTGCAATGCTAGTATGCAAGGCTGATGTGAGATATCGAAGGTGTGGATGCCGAAGTGAAATTTCGAATTCAAATTGTTAGGCTAGATTTTAGCCAGTACTCTAACGTTTTCTATCACTTAAACGAAAGGATGTTGTGTCCAAAAAATAGCTGCCTAACTACTGGAGCAACTGCGCGCTGTAATACGGAAAGTTGTGATGATTGCGCCAACACATGCCCTCCTCCAAAAAGCAGAGGAAAAATACTGTACCCGGGTACCTAGAATACAATTATTGTATTCTTGGCTCTTAAAATACTTATTCATATTGCATATTGTCTATTGCATAATAACAAATGCTGTATACCGCTACCTATTCATTTGGCTCGTCAAAATCACAATAATAATATTGGAAAGGTCTGCTTCCTATTACTACTCGTACAGTAGCCTACAGTACTTGTTACTATTATTTTGGACAAGGCATGCGCAGAGGTCAAAATCCCTTTGATTGTTTTGACTGAAACCAAAAATAATTATCCAAAAGAGTTCATGGCATGAGAGTAGCGAGCATACTGAAAATGAGTGGAGTAGGTGTTATCTGTGGCCTAAACGGTGCTTTGCAAAAACGCTTCGTCCTTCCTGATGCCTCACGGCTCGTGCCTGGAAATGTTCATCGTATTCAGAAAGTACAGGTGGGGGTAGGAGGGAAAGGTCAAGGTAGGATAGAGTAGAACGGCGTGCATTCCGCGTCTCTTTAGGAGTCGACAATATTGTATAGACTAACTCTAGCGATATGAAATGCCTAATGCAGTGGTAATACCTGTATCATCTGACATCTGACATAACATGTCAAAACTTGCTTTCTTCGCGCACCCCAGACGTTGCCATTGCTCTATCATGTTTAGGTTACGAAAAAGTGGTAATCGCTCAGTTTTTAGGCAATGGTTTCGAAGGAGATCAAGTCATGAAAATGTTAAAAGAAAAAGTTGGAAAAGGCGGAATGGAATTGACTGTCCGTACAGAAAGTCCACTTCGAACATGCACCTCTGTCGTGGCATCCACTACAACAACTGAGCTCATTGAAGCAAGCGGTGATATTTCTTCTGATGAACTGAAAGAGCTCTTGACCAGACTTGACAAAATAAAAGGTTCAGCAAGATCCTTGTGTGTGATGGGATCCATGCCTCCAGGATGTCCTGACAGTACGTATGCGGATATTTATCAAAGGAGTGCCAACCCGAAAACATTATGCTTGATTGATAGCGTTGCCGGATTAAAGCCTCTCTTAGAAACCATTTCTAGAGAAGACAAGCGAGGCCCAGCCATGTTGAAAGTCAATGCTGCGGAACTTTGTGCATTGGCGAGCATAAAGAAAAGCAACGACGAAGTAGGCGGCGTCAAAGAGGACGAATTGGTTGCGGCTATACAAGAATTTTGCGCCAAATTCCGGCAGAAAGACAGTCAAGCCCTGACAGCTATCGCTATCACTGACGGGTCTCATGTTGCCCATTTAGCTGTTCTGAAAGAAGTCAGTTTCGAATTATTTCAAGTACCCGTCAGTGTGTTGCCATCGGACGTGACGCTCTTTCCTATTGGCGCTGGGGACGCTGTGGCCGCAGGTACGCTGGCGGCATGGCAGAGCCTGACTGAAGGAACGGAAAACGGTGCTGCTTGTTTACCGGATAACATTAAAGCTTCTCTGGAAGCCTTTGACAAGAAGGTGGATGTCTCGGACGATCCAACTACATCTATCATGCTCTCTGCCTTCAATTTTGGCTTGGCATGCGGCTCTGCGAGTTGTCTGCAAGAGCAAAACTCTGTTGTGGAGACGAGTGATGTTCTCCGACTTTTTCAACAAGGGACGCCGACATTTTTGTCGGCCCATTCATTTTGAGGAAACAGACTAGCGAAGATAAAAAAAGATTGAACATCTAATTTACGGGGATCACAACTATGGTGCCCGCAGGACGCCAAGGTCACCCGAAGGCAACCATTGGCACCCGAAGGGTGACAGAGTTGATCAACAGACTAGCGAAGATAGATATTTGAAGCTTGAAAATTTGCACAAAATAGTGCTACCTTGCGCATTCATTCACGCTTTCTTCAGTGACTAGACTACAAGCTCTGATAATTTAGGGACTGCTGTGTAATTAAATCCTAAGCGCGGCCACAAGCTAGCTAATAGTAGTTGTAGTAGTAGCTACAATATCTAATACTACTACTAGACCTACTTCGTTCATTCCAAAATAATATTAGTAGACTAGTGGTAGTGGAGCTCCCTACTACTCCGAGTACTACTTTATTAAAATCTACTAGCTAGAGTACTAGTAGTAGTCTAGTAGTGTCAAGATCTCATGTGCGAAAAAGTCAATTGAGGTGGCTCACCCCAAGCGCGCCTTTTATTATTTAAGCATAAAAGAATACGATAATAAGGCTTGAGCTAGTCAAATCCCGGATGATAAGAATACTGTATCCGAGTGCGAGTAGAGTCTACTCATGTATTCTCATCATCACACGTCTCATCTTCTTGACAGGTTTTTGCTATTCTCTCATCTTCCATCAATTCGTTGCAGGACAATATTATACGTTTGCCTTCACGACTCTTCATTCATAGGAAGGAGAGAAAGAAAAAAGCTTATATTTCAAGAACTTCGTGTTAACTATCACCATTGTTTCAATCCAGTGGTAGCGGTAAAATAAAAGGAGCAAAGAATGAGTCTAAGCGACGTGACAGTGACTACCAGGTTTTGCGAAACAGACGAGCACGATGAGATGCTACCATTTGCCCTTTGCGAATCAGACGTCAAAGCGCCCCTAAACAAGACGCCTGTATCTGTTTCATCAGCATATTTTTTAAATGATTCACAGCCAGGATCATTAATGACAGTCCCAGTATTAGATTCGATCTATCACATTCATCAATCAGGTCCGCCGGGACTAGCATCTTCCACGACGAGTTGCCGGTCGGACGAAAGCACCGAGACATCATCAAATGCGAGCCAACTCGTTATCAGTAGTGGCACACCTCTGCGCGAGACAGAGCTCTCTATATTGCCAGATGATTTGCGGTCATCTAGGCATCTTGACTCGGCTGCATCCATCATGGCAGGATTGCTCTCGCCGCCAATCTCAGCCTCATACAACCGAACACTTCATTATCGGCGGTCTTGCGTACCACAGGATGACGGTCATTTCCAGTACCGTGAACCTTTGACGGCACCTATACCTGGATCCTTCTCTTCCATGGGATTCTCACGGCTGATGCAGAATGCGGATGAAGCCAATCAAAATTGTAACAACCAAGGTCTTGAGCCAGACCAACCTGGCCTGCCTGAAGAACCGGAATCCAATCAATCACAAAAGAATGAACCATTCCACAACATGCATGGTGATTCTCTGTCACCATTTCCTTCCAATATTCCCTCAACATCTTCCCGGATCTTGAAAACGACGTCTGATTGGACAAAGCTATCGCTGGCGTGTGCTTTTTCTGGGTATCAGCCGCCACAACTAGATCAACAATGTATATTTCGAAGGGGACAAGTGCAAATTCAAAGGTCTCATGGATTAGATCGATCTGTGTTGAGAAGAAGTGGCGTAGAAATACGGCAAGTTGACCCTATGGCCTTCGAAGTCTCGTTTAATCTTTTTCCAGGATGCTCTAAAAATGACGCCATGAGTGTGATTGCCAACCCGGCCTATTTAGTTCTTTGGAGTGAATCCGTTCAATCCATTGTCGTTACAAATAGGAGCGAGGGCGCCAGGAGTTCCGCTTCTGGTGGCGGAAATGGTGCCAGTGAACGACAATACGAGGGTGAATGGGTGGAAGCTTCGACGACGGATCTGAAGTCGCCTCCTTCTGCGTCTAGCTGCTTTTTTAATATCAGCAAGGCGATTTGGAACTGTGTAGGGTTTCCTGTTAACTACGGCACCGTTTCAATGTTTGTCGAGCGTTCGAGAGGAAAAGTAGGGCTATCTATGGGGCCTTTCCAAGGTGACATTACTGTGACTCACTCCTTTGCAGTGTCCGAAACCAAAATTGTTGACATGGTGACACTTAGCCGGGGACCATCATCCTTGGAAGTTTGTTGCGGCATCTTTGAGTGTTTTCAAAATGCTTTGCTACCTTCCGTGAAAGGATACATGGATCAAGCAGTGTCTTCCATCATTCGACTACGGCTTCTCATCGAAGCAGCTCGTAATGAAACTATGAAGTGATGCGCCCAAGGACAAACTCTTAGTTAAAAACATAAGACAATTGATGGTAACATGTGTTTGTTGTGGATAGCGCATTCCCGCCCGCAAAAGTATTACTAATAGCTACCACAGTACTCAGTAGCTACTCGACTTTTTTAAGATTACCTGGTACAAACAGTAGCTACAAAAGTTGGAAGCAGCAGAAACACATGCTGTACATATTCCCACTGAAGTTTGCACAAACAGGTCCACTCAGTGAGGATTCACTTCAGGTGTTTTACCAGTAAATCCGGGATGATTATGCACACCATTATCATCCTCTGATCCAGCAGTAGGCCACGTGAGACCACGACACCCAAGCATGACATCATCTACGATGACCCAAATATCCCATCCCATCTCCCACCGAGGAAACAGGAACAAATCGGGAAAATTTGGATACAGTGATTCCCACTTTGGGGAAGAAGATCCACACGCCAGGTTGCCGAAACCAAGGCCTGACTCGTAGCCCAGCGTCAAATCCCTACCAAAACCAGGAAGGGCCTAGACCTGGATCCAGCAATTGAGAGGATCAAAAAGACAAAAAGGAGCAGAAAATTTTGTAACAAATTTGCCGTTTTGTTAAATTTGAAAGCAACTTTATATACCTGAAATAGTGGCTCTAGCTAGTAGCAATAACCTGAACACTACAGCAGATTGCAGTGGTGACAGTGACCCAACGGAACGGAGGCAGGTGCAGCAGCGCAGACAAAAGCAACTGTGCCGGAGTCTCGGAATATGAAAGAGTTGATGATTATAACACAACAACTTTACTCTGTTACCAGCCAGTATTAGTTTTCTCAAACAAATTGTACACTTTTCACTATTCACACCGATTATAAAAACAGCAGAGATACCAGACTAATATAAACGGCATTATATGCACCGGTAGAGTGTTTTATTAGAGGAATATATTACTTGACTACATCAAACAATAGACGTTTTTTTCAAGTGGCTTTTGATTATTTCTTATTTTTGAAAACCCTGCAGTACGAGTTAAAAACAATGGATTATTTCTTGAAACGCATTGCTGGAATTGCAGTACTTGTGCTGAGCTTACGATCATCGTATGCACAAACTGCAGGAACAGCCGCAACAAACGTTCCTGTGACGGCCACAGGAGCACCAACAGAAGCAGGCTGGGGCGGCTGCGTGGATCCCAACAACCCCAGTGCCAAACTCGAGCTGGGAAAGCTTACAACGATCTGCATCACGCTTAGCAGTTCTTCCGAATGGAATATTCCACCCCCCTCTGCAAGGACACTGCGCTTGAGTTTCCAGCCAGAAGCCGATGAATACTCCCGCTTCCATGTTCCGAGTTCCTACAAAGATCTCATCCAGGATCGAGCTACCAATGTCCATGACGGATTTGGCAATGTAACAATACACGCATCCTCTCAGAACGTTTTGTCATATCAAAGAATGTTCTACGAGACTAACGGTGGCGCGGGTCGAATCTACCCTTACTTGACGGCTATTATTGACGTGCGCGAAGGCGATGTCAAGGGAATTACTTGGGACGACGCCTGTTTGTTCTGCTCAGACGACAAGTGCGTCGAAAACACTTACGACTTCGATGGCAACCTTGGAACCCGAGAAGAATTTCAACAGCCGGTACGTATTTCATGTGATGGAAGCCGAAACTGTCTTGGAGAGTGATTGGCGACCTAATACTCTTACTGTACCTTTTCCCCGCCTTCTGAATATAACAAGACCAAGGGATGCTATATTCAGCAGACCCAGTGCTTTGCTGCTAGTGGAGCTGCTTTGGAGGATGTGAGCAATGGTGTGGTCCCGGGTCCCCATCCTTGGTATGTTCAGAGATTATGGTGAATTCAGTCTCGGTCAATTTTCTGGCTCACTTTTCTCCTTTCTTTCTCTATAGCGATATCTTAGTTTACGTTGTCTGGACAGGAGACGACAAGAACGGCAAAGCCTTTCAATCTTCCAACTTCCGCTATTCTGCCTTTCCAGAGCAAAATATCCAAGATAGAATTACTGATAGCTTGCCCGACTTTCCCGACGTCCCTGGCTTCTTAGGAGGTGGTGACAGCAACAATGGTGCCTAGCTGGGCTCTACTTATTTTTCGAGTGCCTTATTACATAATTTTGGCAGTAAAAAATTGGAGAATAGTCTGCAAGGAATGCCAACCAAATAAATAAATAAATTAAGTAGCACATCTTTTCATCTGCTGCTTAGAGTATCGGCAAGTTTTGAACAGTAGCTGGCAATGGGATCGATCCCTTCTGCCGAATACCTTGGCATACAGAATGTTGCTAACGACTTCTATTACAAAAATTAAATAAAAAATAATATCGTCATTAGATAGGAAATTTCCAATTATTTTGTTTTCACGTAGAAGCCGTCATATAGTCCCGTCGGTTCTTCATCTTTTACAGCGTCCACTGTGACAACTTGGGATAGACCAACGTTACCTTTCCTGCACCAACGAATGAAGCCATCGACCATTTTTTGTTTCCCCTGTAGGTTCGAGGTTGATTGATGGTATTGTTGATTTACGAATGGTTGCCGTTGTTGCGCATCCAATATTGTGTCAAACGAGCCAGTAACTCCGTTAGTTGATATGAGAAACGCATTCGAATAAGCAGGTGCACAAACTGAACCACAGACCAAAGCAAACATACCTCAACGTAAATCTGAGCTGTTTTGGTATCGTCAGGAGGGGACATGGTGCCGACCAGGTGGCGAAACCTACCAGCCTGATCGTCATTATTAAATACGAGTACACAACAGTCCACAAAAATATTGAGCAACATTTCCATGCACAAGAAGCGGCGGATTTCAAACCTGAAATAGCAACCTTTCAATTTCTTACCTCGTTAAGGACACAGGCTCTGTAGTATCCTCCTGGAACATGGGAAATGATGGGAGGATGCAGTGGATACCTATTGTGAGGTGACAGCATCCTGTGGCAACATGCAGCACGAAAGCAAACACTCACCTTGAACGTCTCCTGTTACCGTTATTGTCTTAGCAACGATTTCATTGCCATCAATGGATCCATCACCCGACGGATCCACTGGAGCAGATTGCGATGCCAATCTTCTCTTCCTGGCCACTCGTGTTGGTTGGTTAATGCTGAAAGCTTGAACGCCAATCAGAAACGCGACGCAGATGACGGTCAAGAGAAAATATTGTCTCATCTTTCACCTTTTTAAGCAAATTTATGGACTTTGCTGCAGGCTTGGTCACACTTCACAGCTGATTGGACTGGACTGCTGGTATCTGTTATTATTATTTGTTGTGTCATGCTCCGAGTAAAAAATAAGAATATCGGCTTCTGGCCTTTGTTTGCTCTCAATAATCGATGAGAAAACTTCCACGTGTTGACAAGGTTTTTGGGGTCTATAAGGTTAGGGAGTTTCTAGTTCAAAACAAACGAAACTGGTAGAAAAACAAAAAATAGCTGGAATAGACTACTGTATTCAAGAAGGCAACTATCCGTGACGAAAGTGAAAAGTTCGCCCCCCTCCACCACCTCTCTGTTGGAAATGCTGATGAAAAAATTGATTTGCATTTCGAGGGCCTCCTCCGCCTCCTTGATTCTCAAAGACTTCCTCTCCTCGATCATATTTTGCCTTGAGCTCGTTATCACTGAGAACTTCGTACGCTTCTCCAATATCTTGGAATTTCTTTTCTGCCTCTTCTTTATTTTCCGCAGTGACCTTGTCGGGGTGCCATTTCAAAGCAAGTTCCCGGTATGCCTTCTTGATTTCTTTAGCAGTCGCTGTCCTCGGAATGCCAAGGATTTTATAGTAGTTCTTTTCTTTCGATTGTTTGTAAGCCACCTCTCCCTCGCGAACCTTTGCTTGGGCTTTCTTCTTGTTCTCGTCCGTTGCAATCTCTTCCGCTCTTCTGTAAGTTCGGATTGCATCTGGGTATTTCTCGGCTGCCTGTTGAGCATCTCCCAACGCCCAGAGTCCCTCTACAGTTTCTTCGTAGTTGACGTGTTTTTCGGCCTCTTCGATGGCCTTAACATGTTCCCCGAGTCTTGAGTGAGCCTCCACAATTCTCAAGAGAGTGGGAAGAAAAAAGGCAACATGAGTATTGTCGATATTTATGGCAGACCAGAAGAGATTAATGGCTTCCTTGTATTCCTTTCTTTCGAAAGCAGCTTCAGCTTTATTACGCTTTTTCTCGAAGCTCTTCACTAATTTATGCCCAGCTTTGCATCCCTTGTGTTCAGGGTCGAATTTGAGCCCTTCACGGAAATGTACAATGGCTTGGTCGTGTTCCCCTAGACGAAAGTATGCTTTCCCTCGCAATTCATATGCCTCAAGGTGGTCTGTGTGCTGTCTAAGGATCTTTCCAGTGTCACTGATAACTCCATAGAAGTCTCCAGAGTGAAATAAGCTTTGAGCCTTCATCCACATCAAATCCGATCCTTCTAAGTCGACGTTGAGAAGCGCTTTTTGAAACAAAGTAGCTGCACTTTCGTACTCTTCCGCGAAGTAGGCTTTCTCCGCTTCCTGAATATCTTCGGCGCACTGTCGAGCTTGTCCCGAAAGGATCTTATCCACCTCTACCTTCGTTTCGTCGGCAAGAGCTCGCGCCTGGTCACACTGTCCAAGCGATATCATAAGTTGGATCTTTTTCGTGGTGCATTCTATGTTCGAAGGATCCATGGCCAAGCATTTTGCCAGATCGTCCAGGGCATCGGCGTATTGTTTCTTTCTCTGGTGGACCCGATACAACTTGAGGTAGTTGGCAGCATTGTCAGGTTCTAGAGACACAGCTTGGTTAAGATAAATTACTGCTTGTGCATAGTCTCCACTCATCATGGCTTGCTCAGACTGTTGTCGGAATTTTCCTGCCGACCAGTTAGCTTGGTCCACTTCTCCAACGACTTGCGATATCACCACAAAGAAAAAGAAAGAGGATATATATTGAAACATACTACTGTCTCTATTGCCGCGTCTTATTGTACTTGATAGTGACTGCACTTATGGAGTGGGAAAAAACTGTTCCTTTGATTTGTCTTGCTGCAGTGCTCTGTGTGTAATTAATTATTTCTTTGTACTCCGAGTAGCTAGCTAATTTAGGACTCAGGGGTGGGGTTGATAATAGTAAAATACGGGTAAAAATCAAAACTAAAAAATGCGTTGCCATTCCTACTCTCTAGCTTTACCACGCACCACAAAAGTTTCAAGATAAGCAATTATTAGAGACTGCTACGAGTAGTAGAGCTAGGGGTATATGTAAAAAGGTGTACCACTGGGTGTACCATTT
>Ga0210036_1002466_pt1 | contig 19627 bp, 14 predicted proteins | sample CryGeymeta201515_FD_185469 | JGI IMG/M metagenome (GOLD analysis project Ga0210036, IMG submission 185469) | Groundwater microbial communities from Crystal Geyser aquifers in Utah, USA - Crystal Geyser metaG 2015-15 (SPAdes) (version 2) | ecosystem: Environmental > Aquatic > Deep subsurface >...
GCGGTGTTAGTTAACTTAATTGTTTGTTTAGTTATAGTAATAGTGTTGTTATTGTGTTAGTGTTGTTGTGGTGGTTGTTTCGAGATACTGTAGTACTCGTTAGAAGTACTATAGCCAATTCCTTTTTTCACTCGAATTTTTCTAGAATTGTACCCTGAATATGCTAGTAATTGCAGGTCGAAACAATCGCACGATCCAATTGCTGCTTACTACTATGTACCGCTATGTACCAGCCAGCCAGTATTGCTAGACTACTACCGGTACTAGTATGTGCTGAGCAACGACCTTGCTGTGCGTTGTGTGTTTTGTGTTGTGTGTCCCTGCTTGCATCGGCTGCTAAAAAGGAATTATGTGATTCGTCTTCTCAATTTAAGCCTTTCAATCCGTGACTACCGAAGTATACTACCACCAAGTACTAGTACTACTAGACTAATAGTAGCTACTACCGAACGATATGAAGGGGTCCCCCTTTCGGATAGGATCAAGCAAGTAAAAGTAGTCTGTTTTCATTGGTTTCTTCTACCACCAGGTAAACAATACCATTATTTAAATTATTAGGCGGGAAAAAAGTTTGCAACAACTTTTTGATCATTACTAGCTAGAGTATTATTTTGGCTAATAATTTTTCGAATTTAAGTTGCTAGAACACTACTGGTACCACTCGCTAGATAGGGAGTACCAGGCATTATTGTAAAAACAGACTCTAAGCTTCACTGGATCAGTCTTGAATAATGGTTAAAGGACCCTTCTACTCTTAATATCACACTATTTTTAACTGTGACATCTTATTCTACTACACGGTACCTGGTACTAAGAGTCTACTACTGTACTGGTATAGTATTATCGAGGTAAACTTCCTTCGAAGTCTCGGAAAGAACCAACATCAAAACTTACATCATCATTTTTACCGGTGGTACGGTAGCTGTCAGTTCATAAACAGTACTAATAGCATACAAATATTATGCACATATAACAAAAAACGAACACTGACCATGATGAGCCTTTGTAGAAGAAGTAGCTATCATAATAAAAGCATCAATGACCGAATGCTTTTATTAGAAGGAGAAGAAGACGTTGATGATGAACGCTACTGTAGCTGTAGCTCAATAGAGGTTGGGGAGGACTTGTTCGAAGCTATGGCCTTGTCGGAAAAACTAGGCATTCATCAACGAAGTCCTTCCATGATGATTGTTGTTCCGTTGCTGGATGGTTGTGATGAACCGCTCATGTGTGATGAAATGCATGCCTCGTTCTATGAATTTTTTCAGGGTGAATTGCAAGAAGAAATGCAGCAGCAACTTCCACTTGGAGAAGATAAGAAGCAAGAAGAAGATGGACAAGAAAAGAACAAGAACCTCCTTGTGTCAACCTCTACGATGGAATCTCCAAAGTCGGTTATTCCTGGTAACACGTGTCTGAAGGATACGGCACCTTCGACTATGTGTGTTCCTTCCTCATCCAAGGAAATTCCTCCGCCTGTTCCGTTGACAGACTTGGCCAGCTTTGACCGTAATAGCACCTTTGCTAGCACTTCTTCTATGACAAACACGAGATCCTACAGAAGAAGGTGCAGCCTGGTGCATAACCGAAGATTAAGGAATCACGCACTGACCGCGAATGAGTTTGAGGAATCCATTCTTACTAAGCTGGAACCAGAGGATTTTTAAGATATTAACCAGGTACTAGTAGAACGAAAACGAGGCTCGAATGGCGATAGAGACAAGCAGCACTGTAACAAGCCCTTTTGACGAGACGGAAAAGAGCCACAGTGTACCTCTGAAGCAAATCGGGGATGACAGCACGTCTGGTTCGAAAAGAAACGAAACAAACAGGCAAACATTTGCTTATACCGAAAAAGGTTAGGTGGGATTTTTGTTTCTCATTAGCTGCACGAACATTAATGCGCATTTTTACATAAACGTTGCACACTTAATACCACATAGACTGAAGATCAACTATCCTACAGCGGTTAAGGATGTTGAATGAGCTTTCCCCCCAGTAGTTCGCCCGCGAATCATTATATGTTGAACATTATATTTTGTTGACTTTTTGTGCGCCACTCGAAGACTTGAACACTCCATTTTGTTTGTAAGAGCACGAGATCGATCCTAGAGAGTATGTACCAACGAGCCAAAAATGATTCATTGTTCTAGTTTTTAATTATCTTTGTGCTATGATGAGTGATGAGTATATTATGATAGAAACGCTAACTGTGAGATTCTAAAGGACGTTGTCAGCAGTGAGAGTGGATGATGTATGTGGTGCTGTATTGTAAGTGCGTGTTGTGGGTGTAAAGATGATAGATGATGGGTGCTTTAGGATGATGTTGTAGTGAACAAAGCGTGCAGGATGCTGTAATATATTGATGGGTATAACAGTAAACAGTATGAAAGGGTCTTCGAGGGAGTAACGAGTAACACCGGTTGGGAATTTGGTGCAAAACCGGTGTTAGCAGTTTGCTGGTGGAAAGCAAGATATGATGCTGCAGTTCAAAAAGGCTCGGTAATTCTCTTGTTAGAGACTTGTGGTAGTAAAGTGTGTTCCAAAGTACAGTAATTCGGAATCAAATTGGTTCGTGTGTAGTGTGTAATGTCGAGCGTCGTAACAATGACTGAGTTGCCTTTACAAACGTATTGTAAGACAAGAAGGAACAAGAGCAGGCTCGCTCCTACACGAAAGTTTTACAGCTGACAAAGAATAGAATCAAAGTCAGTTGCTGTGAGAGCACGATTACGACTCCTGGCGATCGAAGCCTTGCTCATACTCAATCCGGAAAGCAAATCATCTGGGACAATGAAATCGTCTGCTGGAGTAGGAGATGGAGGTGAGCTATTCTGACCAGTCTTGTTGGTGGTGCTGCTTGATGCTGCTTGAGGCATATTGTGTTGCTTGCTTGTTCGCTGATGTTGTGATTATAAGATGGCTTGTGTTGTCTTTGTGTTTACTATTCGATGAAGGAAGCAAACACAAGTGAGATTCATTCAAAATTTAAAGAGGACGGAGTTGGTTTTTTTTTGTCTTGTTTTTTTTAATATTGATGGATGATTTGGCGGCGCGATCGAAGAGAACTGTTCACACTCTCTGATCCAGTGTTGGCCGGTTCGCAAAATCTATTTAGAGGTGGAACGCAGTCAGTCGGACAGTTTTCGTTAATTCAAAATATCACTAACGGTCTAAAGGCGCGGAGTTGACGATAATTACTAAAAATAGGGATAAGGTTACGTCATTGCTGAACGGAGCTTCGCTTTCATCACGTTTGAATACCAGATTCTACGCTCCAAATCCGAAGAGTATGGTTGCTATTATTTACACTTGAACAGACTTTGGTCCACTACTACTAGACTATTACCAGGTATTAGTAGTAACAGCTGTCTTGCAACTCTGCCAGAGGAACTGGTAAAGGCAAGGATGATGATGATGATAATGGTAATAAACAACTTTGTTATTGGTATTCTTCGATTCTGGATTGTACTACCATTATTACACTACTACTACCACTCCCACCCATCGATTATGACCGTAACTACTAGACCCTATTGGTAGTCTACCGTACTATACATATCAAGTCACGGATTGGGTGTTCTTGAACTGATTTTTTGGTGATGATAGCTCCTTCTTGAAAGGTAAGAGAAAAAATAAAAACATCACTCCTCTACTGGTACGTTCAAACTTTTACAACAAAAGTACATTCGACTGTATTAGTAGTCTAGTATTAGTAATACTTTTTGGAAACGAACAAATCATGGAGAACTTCAATATTAGTTCTGCCATTGTTTATCTGTTGCTTTTTTGCATTGTAATTTTTCTATACTTTCACGTGTCGAAGGTGATACAGGTACTGGTGATGGCAGCAATCGTTCGGATATGGTGTCTTTATTAACGACGACGCAACATGTATTACACGGCCTTTCTTCCAATGCGTCAAAAAATATTACAATCATGGACGATACTACGGTTCTAGTATTAGTAGTATTAATAATCAGAAGTCACGACCAGAAGAGTACTACTAGGCAGAATTTTATTGTGATCTCGTGGTGGTTGATGGATTGTTCCCATGGTGAGCGAAACATCCGCGGCCGACAAATTCTTCCAGAATGTACTCGAGTAGTACAAGATGTTAATCATAGGCGTCTCAACAATCCATTCGATCCAGATTGGTCAAGTGTTCTGACAAGGAGGACTACGACTTGTTTAGTACACAAATGACGCAACAATATAATCCGTCTTGGCATTATTGTCCTTTGCCACCAAAATTTGTTATTATTTATGATTTGTACGCGCGTGGTGGTGGTTGGTTCGTTGAGAGTTGAGACGTCGGATGGCGAAACGAACGAAAAATGTTGGATACTATTAATTATTAATGAATTGTCAAGAACATCATCCACAAGCTCGTGAGGGGAACGAAGGAAACATGCACAACAACTTTCCTATTCGGGACCATGTTTGGTTACCTTTGGTACTTGTTGTGGTGATCAGGTTGTTTATAAAATTGGATTTGAAGAGAGGCATTCCGGCGGTAGATTTGAGAAGAAGAAGTAATGATGAATTTCCCTTGTATAATCACCAATGCATGTACAAAAGGCATGCACGTACATGCATTGCTGGCTAGAATACCATAATAGACGATAGAAATACATTATAGAAGAAGAAACAGAATCAAAAACTTGGTAGATCTAATTAATGCAGAAATAATAGCATCCAAAAGAAGGGACGACAACACGCATACTAGTAAACAGTATAGCTAGACTAAGTAGTACTCGAGTACTACTCTAGCTAGTACCAGGTAGTCTACTCGAATAAATTAAATAATACTTTACAGTAGTCATCTACGTGTCCAATGTCGCACAGCAGAACTTTCGTAAAAAGCTAGTATGGAGACTACATGAATATTAGAGTAAATATTGAATATTATGATAATAGTAGGAGCAAACTAGTGGTGTGTGTGTGTATACAGAGCAGGCTAGGCACACGACCTAATAGAGTAACACCTAACTCCTGAGTCCTATCACAGGAGACAAGGTAAACTGCCGTAGTCCACCTGGGCTTAATTTGCTTTCCTTCTTGAAACCAATGACAATAACAATAACAACAACAACAAAACGTGATCAATTATTACTGTAGCAAACATTTTGATTTTTTCTCACTTCTAATGAAAGAGAGAAAGAGTGAGAGAGGAGAGACAAAAAGACAACATCAACAACAACAACAAGAACAACCAACAAATGAGTCAGTGGGATTCCACTATGGATTCCGATTCGGATGCCTCGTTCATGGCCAAATATAATAATATTATTCACAGCAGTCAAACATCATCACTGACAAATAATAATGGTACAGCAACAAGATCCACCATGTCAACTCCGTTTTCATCATCACGGTACCAATCAGAACAGGATCAGCAACAACAAGTCAGCAACAGCAGCAACAACAACAACAACAACATCAACAACAATAATAATAAAGTAGCCACAACATCAACAAAAACAAAAACAAAAGCAATAACAACAACAATCAACAAGAAAACGATGATGACGGGGGAAAAGAATCTCAAAGCAAGCATTAATCTGTGTGATTCGGAATCCGAATCAGATTTGGATTTGGATTTGGATTTGGATTACAATAGAGGCAATAAAGGCAATAAAGAAACTAGAAAACCAGTTCTTGCTGTTGACAAACCTGCTTCGTTGTTGCTATTGTCACCGTCACCGTCAGCGTCAGAATCAGCAGCTACGGCAAAGGCAAAGGTGGTACCAAAGCTGTCGTACACCGGCAGTCGTCAACAACCCATGCATCTCGATACGAATAATAGTGACAGTAGTGACAGTAGTAGTGACGATGACGAGTCGTTGATATTGGAAGTTTTGGCACCCAGAAAAGAACGTGTTGCTGCTATTGTTGGAAGTAAACGCAACGATATTTCGATTGTTGCAACGACAGCCAAAACAAAAACAAAAATAAAAACAACAACTACTACTACTACTACCAAGAAACAACTACCAACAATGGACCGTAGCAATGACAGTAATGACACTGATGATGATGACGACGACGATGAATTTTGGAATGCACCATCAACAACAATCATCAAAAATGACACCCAAAAGAACAAAAGCAAAAACAAAACTACCAGAACAGTGACGAATAATAATAATAATAATAATAACAAGGAACATGACAGCCATCGTCGTCGTCGTCGTCTTGGGGAAAAGGAATTGGCATGCCAACGACGATTAGAAGCCAAAAACAAAAGGTTACAAGAAAAACAATCGTTACAGCAATCTAAAAAAAGACAACGTTTGGAACAACAACAGAATCGAGGAAAATTTGCCATGGAAGAAATTGTACTATTGGTCGATCCAACCTTATTGTCCACTACTACTACTACTACAACTGCAACTGCAACTGCTGCAACTGCTGCAAACACAAACACAACTAGAAACAATTATTATTATGATTGGAAACAACACGAAGAATATTATAAATACAAACCCAATATTCAAGAATACGTCAGTGCTTTGGGAGGGCCTAATTGTCACGCAATGCAATGGATTCGTGCACCCTATTTAAGTGGTGGTGCCAATGTGGCCTGGAAACGATTGCGACAACAACGTCCTGTGGAACACCTTGATCGTCTTATTATGGTTTTTGATAATCCCAAAGCATTTTTACAACTACTGCAGCGCCGTTGCAACAACAACAACAACAACAGCAGCAGCAATAGCAATAGCAATAGCAATAGCAATAGCCCTTCCCTAACAACAACAGAATTAAATGCGAATGATGATGGCATGATGGAAGTTGATTTTCCATTACTGCGACAATGGTTGGAACGATTGAATCATGGATGGAAGGCAGCCTGGCCGAACCAAACGGCTGTTAGACCCAATCTGATTCTTTTGGTACTCAATGGTGAACAGGAATTAAATCGACAATGGATTCAAAAAAGAAAACAAAACAAACGTAACAACAACCACAGTCGAGACAACGATGACGACAACGACGACGACGTAGCACTACCAAACCTTACTGAATATCACGATGCCAGTACGTGTTTTTGTACAAACGGTTTGTGTGTGTGTGTGTGTGTGTGTGTGTTTTCTATTAGTATTGTCAAGTGTTTTGAACATTCTTTGCCCGTCTCACCTGTCATTTCATTCGTTCTTTCTTTTTGTACAAACAGTGACGTGGATGCTCTTACAATACCAAGTTGAATGTATCAATTGTGATTCGTACCAAGATATTTGGACCATTGCCCTGAAAATGACCAGAGCCTTGGCCAATCAACCCTACAGGAATATGGTCACCGAACTGGAATGTATTCGAAAACTCAAATGTCGTGTACCTCTCCCAGAAAATAATGACAACAACAACAACAACAACCAGTTACTGCTCCTCCATGCTCAAGATGTGTGGGTACGACAATTGCAACAGATTCCAGGAATTTCGGAACAGACGGCACGTATGTTAGCACGTCATTATCCCACCATACAGTCCTTGTACCGAGCCTACCATCAATATAGCGATGATGAAGATCATCAACAACAACAACAACAAAACCAAATGGAAGAGTTGGTAGCGGGATGTTTGCATGAAACGAGGTTCCTGAGAATGAAATCATATTCCATTTATCGGTTATTGACTTCAATGGATCCCAATGAACTCATCTAGAATAAATATTGGTTGGGGACTAAAAAGAAACAAGAGATACCAGGGACACAACGAAATGAAAAAATAATATTACAAACAACACCGCCCGCCCGGGTTACTTTCCAACAATTGTTTTTGATGAATGAATGGTTAACTGGCTGAGATGAATGGTAAACAGGCATCCAGCAAAAGACGGGGTTCTACTCTACTAGCTAGCTAAGTGGGACTTAATCATTTTCACTCATTTATTTCTGTAAGCAGGGTCAATAGTACCATAGGAGCCATAAAATAGTACATCACCACTACCAGGTACTCGTTATTGCTTCCGGATCTTTGTACATTCTCATCAAAAACTCGTACTGTACATGCGTGAACAGGATGAATTGGCGTTCGTAATTAATAATTGTATGTTAATCGCAGCTGGATGGTTTCCATTTTTTAATGGTTGAGTCAGGGATGAAATGTTTAATAACGGCGAAACGCATTGTAGTTATGCGCTAAGAAATAATGGAATTTTTTTGATCGGACCCGGATGCGCCCTCTCTTTTCTGTCTTGGATATTACCAAAGCACGATCCGTAATAACGAATGATAACATATCGTTCCTTTCAAAGTCCCATAATTCAAAAGGATCCAAATATAAAAAAAAAACATAAAAACAAACATCATAACACAATACTAAAAACCTAACATGAAGATTATTTTCAGTTTTCCTCTACTATTCATCGCTGGCGCAGCGACTGCTGCCATTCATCCCGTGGCGGACATTACCAGTACTGGTAGCACCAAACAACACGAGCTTACTAAGATGAACGTTGATCCCTTCATTCACCGCCACTTAAAGGGATGCCAGGATGCTTTTGTTTGTCCTGAACACTCTGAACGCAAGCGAGGTCGTCAATGGTAAGCCTTTCGTTTATCAAATTATTGCGAGCTACCGCAGGTATCATTTTTTACGTGGCATCGGTATCATCCATGATCCATGGAATGTCACCTCAACCATTCGCTGCTCTTTTTTTTTCAATACAACTCTTGTCAGCTATGATACGTTTGACGACTGCGAATGCAACCTGGGTTACTTCAAGCAAGGAAATGCCTGCATCGCTCAAGAGGGCCTTTGCAGCTTGGACTATGTTGACATGGTACAAACAAAGCAAGATGAAGTCGACTCCTGGATCGAAAAAGCTTACGCTGCCAAGAACGATGAGGAAATGTACGGTTACCTCCAGAAAATGGACCTTGTTCTAACAGAGGCCTGGAGCGATTACAACAAGGGCAAGGCATCGTGCGAGATGTACGTCTTTGATGACGACAGTGGTGAACGTAGGCTTCGTTGTTGCAGCCGCTTGCGCAACGGGTTCAAGAAGGCGGCGGAGGGTTTCAAGAGAGTGGCAAAGGCTGTCGCAAGGGTTGTCGTTGAATTAGTCGAAATTGTCGTCGATGTTGTTACTGAGATCGTGGAGTGCGGTGTAGGCATCGCGACGGATGGCGTCAAGTGCGGGTTGGTCGGTTGTGCCTTTGGTCTCATTGGTGTGTCACTTGATATTGCCTTCACCCTTGCCACGGGTGGTTTGAACAAAGTGTCGGGTTCTCTCTGCGGCGTTGCCGAAATTGCTCTGGATGACGAAGAAGAAGAGGATGTCTGCAAGACGCAGCGATGCAAGGAACAAAAAGTTCTGTCCACAGTATTGATAGGTATTGGCACCGCGGTTTGTGAGGTCAACAGAAAGATCAAATCTTCCCTTTTAGGTGAAGTCTGCGACGTAGCGCAGCAGTTGGATGCAGCTGCAGACAACCCTAGTGCGTTCTTAGATGTCTTTGTGACAAATGCGATCGTTTTTCGCTTTGCCGAAACTTTCAGGACAGCCATGTGCGGTAGTCCGGGCAGTGGTGTGTTTGATTTGTTGGAAGAGGTCGTGAACTGTCAGATCGGCTGTGCCGATGAAAGGAATGCCTTTTGTGCAGATACAAGAAAAGAGGAGATAACACCAGCGGAAGTGCCCGCTATTGAGCCTCCCGCGGAGTCGCCCGTTCAGTCGCCAACGGAACCACCAAAGGCATCACCGGTAGCGTCGCCCGCGGATGTCCCTGTCGTAGTTGAGTATCTGAAGCATGGCGGAAAGGCCTGTCGTACAGGCGACGGTGGAGCCGGGAAAGAGGGCACGGAATACACCTTGGTCAAGGGCAAATCTGAGGATGAATGTGAGACATTGTGCTCCGACAGTGACGATTGCAAAGCATATGAGTATTTTAGCAGCAGCAGCCGGTGTGAGGTCTGGCATGAGGTACCGCAGAAATTTGAAGAAAGGCAAAATTTCGATTGCTTTGTGAAACTTTAATTTAAATGTGATCATCATATCAGTACCGGACCGGTACGCTAATCACTTTTCCGTTCCTTTGCGGCTGTTCTCGGAGAAACCGATGTCATGTCAGCCAGTTAAAGCATTTATTATATCTAGAGTAACGTCATGAGTGCATGGATTTTAAGAGAAACCCTATACCTTCATTTCAGTAATTCCCACTGCACCGGTGACACTTTTCATCGTCTTCTTTAAAGGCACGTTTATCACGTGTTCATGTTTCAGGTGGAATACTTTGATTGAAGGTAGTAATCAAGGTGGTAACATATTATTATAATTCCCTTAGAAATGCTTTCTATCTTACTCATGCTGACGGTGGAATTATGCGATTAGTGTTCGTGAGCGGTGATTGTCTTTCATCCTGCTGCTCATGTTCATCCCTGGAATCGAGCAGCAACAGCCCGGGCAGAATATCCGCTTCAAAGTCGTTACCAGATAAAGCAAAGTTATGCATCCTTCGTCGATCTGTTTTGAGACTCCGGAGCAAGTTATCCCACGAAGACGATGGGGTCGTTCCGATGCTGCTTAAATCATCGTTCAAGATCGCGTCGTCATCATCCTCGTCGTCGATCATGTCGTCGTCATTTTCTTGCCCTTGTGGAAGCACTTGGACCAGTGATGCCGGATTTTCCGTCGAGTCCGTAGAAACGAATCGTACTCGACGTAATTGAGGATAATCTGGCGGATTGGCAGTGCCTTCCAAGGACCAATACGGTTGAAGCGACCGAGGCAAAGGAACTACACGGCGAAATGATGCCGTATGACATACACAAGCACGACACGTGGTATGTGCTACTGCTGCTGATGCAGCAGCTGCTACTGATGAAAATAAATGGGTGGATGTTGTAGCAGCAGCAACAGACTCGGCAGTTTTGTGTAGTGGTTGAAAAGGACTTGTGGCAGGATCATGCTGCAAGTCATTAACCTTGTCCAGGGATGACTGATTATCGAGATAACAGAGAATGCATCCTGTAAACTCTGTCTCAGTCAATGCACGATTTTTTCGTCTTCGAATTCCTCGGCTTGTTCGTTTCCTAATTGTAGTTATTGCTTCACCCATTAGAGCGTGGACAGTTCCTTGTCCCTTGGGACAATCATTTCCACCAGGCATTCTGGTTTCCTGAGTGCTTGGTGTAATGTCCTCACACAGGGACTGCTTATTTCCTGCTTTCTTTTTGTGCTTCTTTCTGTGAGTCAAAGATGCAAAGGCTTTTACCATGGTGGTCATTTGTGGGGACCGTTTCATCATGTCAAGTTTTTGTGCGAAGTCGAATAATTAAGCTTCAGCTATAGCAAATCAACATTCAGTAAGATTGGATCAAGTGTCGAAGATGCATGAAATTTCATAAATAAGCAATTGGAAGTGTCTCTTTTAGTTATTAAAGCGGAACAATGAGAATTTGGAGATTTGCGGAAGACAAGACTGCCTTCAAGGATGTGAGAGGTCGCAGCTATGCGTTTTATCCCTTCGTACTACGTTGAGCTTTTTACAACATGTCATCCGTTTTTGGTCTTCTTGCTTAAGACTCAACAGAATAACAAGCTTAACTGACGTCATTACTCGCTTTATTGGGGCTCATATAGAGGTGCGCTCCTCTTCCGTCACGACCAACTCCAACCACAAGGTTCACTTTTATTCAAGTAAAAAGTGTTTCCGATTGTCGCTCAAAATGTGAGGGTGATGATCCGAGAAATTCCAAATCCCGAAAATCGCGCTTGACTTAATTAAATTTATCTAACTCAATCGCTGAAGACGAATCACTGATAAGTACTGAAAGGAATTTCAAACATGTGTTTACAAGGAGAGAACTAGTAAAAATCAGCTTTATCGGACAACGAGGGGTCTTCTGTTCTGCTTGCTTGACGATGCTACTGTAGTAGTCTACTAAGAAAGAATACAGTACTACTCGGATAGACGCCCGCCACCACCACTACTCTAGTACTGTCCTGTACTGTACCAGGTACTAGCTAGTAATCGGAGAAGCTAGTACTAAGGCCTACCAATACTTAGCGACGAGCGAGTAGTACCAGGTACAGTACTCTAACTGGTAGTAGTTTGTAGTGGTACCTCTTAGAATGTCTTCAGTCGCACATCATACTACCAGGTACAAGACTCTAGTACTGTAGATTGGTAGAACGTGGTCTCTAATACCAGGTACCAGATGAAAATACTAAAGTGAAAAATGCTCGATGACATAACAATTTCATAATTTAAAAGGACCATAGCATTCTAAAATAGCTGCTCTAATGTTTTATGACCATGCATGGTTGGTGGCATTCACGAGACCATTTGTATTGTCAGGAAGAGCTGATTCTCCTACCAGCTGCTGTTGAGAAGCCATTATTTCTTCACCACTGTAGTCGCAGAGCATGGCAACGACAGTCGTAAAGCCATGAAGAAACGTATTGCTGTTGTTGTCATCATTTTGACGTTGATTGGTTAGATGTTCGGCATCCTTGGTTGCCATCTCACACATGCGAATGCCCACAGGTCCTATTTCTCCATTAGCAAAAAATCCAGCAATCGGTGGCTTGCATTCACGCTTGCTAGCACTGATCTCTTTGGTTTCCTCTTCAAATAAGTGCTCGATTTGATGTAAATCGACATTGCTTGATCCGTAAAATTTGCTACCCCGTGCCACACAAGAAAGTTGAAATGCTGCCATTGGTTTTCCTTTGACGATCGAGCTGGACAATGGTGGTGTTTGTTCAAAACTTGACTGAAAGAGTTGGGCGCTGCTGCTACCAGCAAATACACGTTCCGTTTTGGCACGCTGAATCATCAACTGCATATCTTCTTCGGCACACCTGGCAGCTCGGACATGGAAACGAAAGGTACTCCCTTCCTTCAGTCCTCCCGCTGCCACAACAATAGAACCACCTTTTGGTCGATATCCCATAATTTGTCGAATCAAAAAGTCACTGCCTGCACCCTCTCTTTCGCTGTGTATGAGCATTTTGTCTCGTCGTGTACCATAGGGGCATTTATTATCGTTGTCGTCGTTATAAGAACTACTACTACGATGCACAAAAACACTGTTGTTGGTAAATCCGATACCACAGACGATATCTCCGTTGCGAATCAAATCTCGATCAACTTTTTTGACCTCCTTGGACACTCGTTCTAATTGTTCAATCGCACTTTTACCAGATAATTCCATCAATACCTGGTTGTTGGCTTTCGTAATAACAAATGTTGGTCCTATTGGACGACACCCTTGTGCAACAATGGTTTGTAATCCTACAGTTCCGGTAAAGGCTACACCAATGAATGATCCGGCTGGTAAGATCATTCCATTTCGTGCCAAAGATGGTACGCGTTGAGCAGGAAACGGTGGAACAGTAATCGCTCCCGCTACCACTGGTCGTGCAATATTCTTGTTTTTGTTTTTCGCATCATCAATCGTAGTACCAGCACCAATACGACCAGTGGGATTCTCTAATAATCGCTGCAACAATTCATGGAATGATGCAAATGGATCTGAAAAAATCATATACGAAGGTGGTCGGTAGTTGTGCCGTTGATGCTGATGATGATGATGATGAGAGTTGCTGCTTCTGCTGCTACTACCAGTGTTACTCGCATGAGTTTCGATTTCTGTAATGACATTGTGTGGAAGTTCTGTTTTTTCTCCTCCTTCCTTCTGCCACGATTGGAATATCGTAGCCTTTGCAAGTGTTGGAAGATTTCCCGATAACATTGTCATAGCGGGTTGTTTCGTGTCGTCCAGTTCCTTTCCTCCTCCGATGACACCAAATCCTAACATGGCAATAACTTCTATAGATTGTATGGCTGTTGCTGTTGCTGTTGCTGTTGCTGTTGCTGTTGCTGTTGTCGTCGTCGTTGTCGTCATCTGCTTGAAGGTATCATCAATTTTATCTTGTGCATAATGAACAATATTTTGAAAATTGTTGGCATGAAATGTTCCAATGAACCAAAAAATCAGACCCTGTGTCGTCGAGCTGCTATCATCCCTGTTCATGGTATTGCTGTCGCCATTGAATGGTTCTGCTGCTTGGTTCCGAGAGAAGAAGGAAGAGGAGGAGGAAGAGGTAGATTTCAGTAGCAAGTCATCAACCGCCCTTTTATAATCTGCTTCTTCCGATGCCGCCGTTTGAAAAGAAGCAGTTGTCGTCGTTGTGGCGGCTGATTGGTCTTGTTGTTGTTGATGATTATTATTATTTCCTCTGGTGGTTGTTCTCGTTGGTGTCAATTTAGAGGATGGTTGTTGACCAGCAGCAGAATCTTCATGATCATGATTGGTGTAATGCAGTGCCCATCTGTGTTGGAATATTCTTGAAGGTGTCTATCGAATGTTAACCTTGTTCGGGCCAAAAACGAAATAGGTGCTGATGGTCGTACTGTAAATGCATCTGCTGTCGTATGATAAGGCGGAGATAAGTGCTGCGGCGACATCATCATCATCATCATCATCAACAACAACACGATCGAATAGTGGAGGAACAGCCATAGAACATTCATTTGGAAAACAACTTCAGTACTATCTATATTCTATATTGTATTGGTTATTGGCTGGTAGAATTGGGTATTGGATATGCAAATATTTATTGGATGGAACTCTTCGCCTCAATTCCATTTCTACTGCTGGACAAGAATATATAATATATTATACTACAATAATAATATATCCTCCGTCATCAGTAGACAATTAAACTGGAGTATTCTATTCGGTTTAAGAAGTACTCGAGTATGTGACATGTGACTTTTTGTGCTGTGCTTGTGCTGGTGTTTGTTCCATTAATATTACTAGTATCTAGTATCCCATACTAATATATTATGATATTCTTTTTCAATTCGAAGAAAAAAATCTTCGAATTCTCACATTCTTAATTTGGAGTATATCTTTGATTTCGGTGACATCTCGTAACTGTGGTTACTACCAGTCTACCAGTACTACTCCTACTAGCTAGCTAGCTACTAGCTGGACACGATTTATTATTACGAGTATTCCAGGCAGGTTTTTGGCTAATATGCGTCCAGATTATCCAGACGGGACTTATTCGTGACTCTTTTCTGCATCGTTCATCATTATTTATTTTATTTTCCCTTTGTTCCGGCAAGCAGTAGTACTACTTTCAATGACATCGATGAGTACTCTAGGGAGTAGGAGTAATTTTAACTAGTATTACTATATTTATTTAACAACAACACGAAGTCTTGAAAAAACTTATCTCCACTACTCTACTACAGTAGCTAGTAGACTACGTATCATCGTCTCGAAAACAACAAGGCTTCATTCTTATCATCAAGAATATTATTAGCCAACGAATCTAACAAAGATTATATTATTATTATTATCATTATCATTCACACAAATTAATACTGTAGTTGAAAATAGACTTGGTAAGTTAACAAAATGAAAGGGATGATGACAGATGACAGGAGAAGACGGGCTTCTGTGAATTACTACGGTACTACTACTAGAAGTAGTAACGTGGACGAAAAAGGACGAACACTCATACTACCAAAACTTACTGACCCGACCCGACAACATCATCATGGTCGGCAAGAAATCTGTCTGAATCATTACGAATCATGATTTCAACGTTAATGACGGGGTATTGATTGACAGATCATTGTCTTCACGCGAAAGCAACAACATGCTGTTAAACAACCACACACCATCACAGCCAGCAAAAAAACAAAGCCTTCATAAATTTCGCCAGCCACTTTGAACTGGTTTTGACGTTTTTCGTTTGGTTGGGTATTGTATTCGTGACTCGACTGACTTCTGTTATTTTGTCACGCACACTTTCTCTCTTTCAGTAATACCGAATACGAGTACCTATTGTACAGAGTGCTACTACAGTACTACAGTAATAACAATAATAATGGCAGGAGGCAATACTGTAACTACTGGTAGCAGTAATAGAAGTGGCTTTGTCGGAGGAGGAGTTGGAGGAGGTCGGGCACGCAAGCCAAAGTTTTCCAAAAAGGGATTGCAGTCACAACGACCATTGGATCCTGCCATGTTGTTGTCGAGAGGTTTATCGGCACGATTCCTCGGTGCTAATATTCCCGTTCTGCCGTCGACTGGACAACCGGCATTGACACCCCTCAGCAAGGAAGAAATGGAAAAGGATCTCAGACTGATGAATGCGTACTATCAGGCCAATATTTGTTATGCGCAACAGCATTACATACACATGAATCGGGGTGTTTTGGGAAGTACAATGGCAGCGGAAGTCAGCAACAACAACAACAACAACAGCGTAGGAGGAGATGCTGGTGCTACTTCCGATTCCGCAGCAGCAGCAGCAACAGCGGCTGCGATGACGTCGACATCGACGACGACGCCGACCCCGCCGATGATTACTCCCATGGTGGCCATGCCCGTACGAATTGATCCGGAAGAAGAAAAACGACTGTCCAATCTTCGCAAAAAGATTGCCCAGTGCGAAACGCAACGTGAAATCTTGGAAAGTCAGTACGTGTCTTTGCGGGCCCACTACGTGGCCACGACCAAGGAACTGGCCATGGCTAGCAAGCACAATGACGGACTGGTATTATTTTTACAAACCATTACAGCACGTCGTGCTAAAGTATTGGGATTGCAGCGTGCGCGACTTCAAATGGCAAGGGATGTCGCCACCTGTTTGCAAGCTCGGTTACAAAAGGCTACAGCCACAAAGACGAATAATAATAATGTCACGGCGGCCATGGATGTCGATACCGATGCAATGATGAACACGGCCACGTCCAGCGTCGCCACCAACAATAGTACTTCCAACGAAGAAGAGAAAGATGATGACATTTTGCAGGTTTGGGCAGATATGGAAGACTTGTTGGCCGAAGCTGAATTAGACTGTCGTCGTGTGCCTTCGTCTCTGGCGTTACCAGAGAAGAAGCGTAAGAAAAACAAAAAGAAAGATGGAATGCTCCCTCTTGGAAAAGACAACAAGAAAGATGGTCCTACATCGTCGTCCGTTGAAGAGTCTTCTAAATCCGGTATTTTGCCTTGGGATGCCATCAAGTTACCCAATACACCCCAAGGAGTTCCCCTCTACTTGTCGCAATTGTCGTTGGTTCCCGAAAAGGGAGCAGCCTACGGTACGTTGCTGAACTTTTCCTCGGATTTTGCATAATGTAGTCTCATCTTGTTTTTCTTCTTCTCTTCGTTTTCCTTGTGTCATTTTGTATTTTTTATCAATAATACCACCACCACCAAAACAGGAACTTCGGGATTCTTTGGTGCCCATTCTTCGAGTTTGTGTTGGATGGAATCGAATTTGCCGGCTTCGTACAATGCCCAAGAGGAGGAAGAAAAATTGGCCAAGTTGCGCCGGGAGGTTCAATTTTTGCAAGACGAATTGCACAAGGAACGGAACGACAATCTCGCATTGCAGTCGAACATTGTGGAAAAGCGCAAGCGCAGTGATGAATTGGTATCCATGATGACACTACTGCGCAGTGAAACGGAATCCATTTTACATCGTCACAATATTTTGTTGGATTCCGATATTGCCAAAAAGGCTGCCAAAGCATTGCACGAAGAACATGTTCGTACCAGAGGAAAAGGTACCAGTAACAAAAATAATAACGACAATGATGGTGATGACGACGATGACGGGGCCAACGTTGTTCCCGAGGAAGATGACGATGATGATGATGAAAATGAAAAAGCCGCTTTCGATAAAGAAGACGATCGCCGTCACGATGAGAATGAGAATAATGATGTTGATGAAGATGAGGATGATGACGAAGATGGTGGTGATACAGGAACTGAAGAAGATGACGAAGAAGGTGAAATTGTCGAAGAGGAAGGTGGAGAATGGGATGGCACAGATAGTGGCGGCAAGCGTAATTTGGAAGAGGGCGAATTGTCATCGTCTTTGTCTCCCGGAGGTAGAAAGAGGCGCAAGCTCTAAAAGCTACAAATTGTATGTGGTACGCACACTAGTACGTTTTCGTTGGTTTGTGAAGTGAGAGCAAATTCTGAATGATAATAACCAAAAAGCTGTTTAATATTTTATTCGAGCAATCGCTGTTCTGCTACACACAAGTACTAGAGTAGGAGACTACTACATTTTTAGATTTTAGACCATTGTGCCTTGTGCCGTAACAAGTTGCTTGTGGCGAAACAATTGCTCTCGAAGAAGAAACTTTTGTGGTTTCTTCATCTTTCCGACAGATTGTATTGTTGTTTCAATTCAATCATGAATTCATGTCTGTCATGACGGAAACTCGTTAGTCCGCTTGAAAATTCATTCCGTTTAAAAAAATTAAAATAGACTTAATTACAGTAATTATTATTTTTCTTCGAAGGACCAAAGTTAACGGGAATATTCAGAATTCTGAACAGTACTACGAGTAGTAGTGCGTAGGTACGTTCGTATTATAGGTAAAATGAGACCCAAGTCTCATTTCCCCGGTATAGGTTTCAAAACCCTATAGTAAAAGAGTAGGGTTACCTATACCACTCAATTTTGCAATCGTGCAAGCCACCCTTTTTAAGTAAGATTCCACATGGTGCGTTTCAGTGTTAATGGACCTACTTTCGTTCCATACTCAGTCTTATTAATTTGCCCGTTATGAGACTGACTGCCTAAACACTGAGTTGAAAAAAGAGACCGGTACTTGTTAACTAGGGGAGCATTTTTGGAACCATTAAGTGAAGTACGCTTCAACATTACTTATGGATTTTGCGCACCAATTTTTGCAAAAAAATGCTGCTAGTAGTTTGTTAGTGTTTAAGCAAGCTTTTGCAAGCTTCAAAAAACGCGCGTCCTGAGTTTTCCTGTAGGATGTGTAGAAAGTGTACTCAAAGTGACCCACATTGAAACTGGTGGGAATAAAAAATTACTATAGAAACACTGTATCACAACTAGCAATATCGATGCATTGCCTCATTTTCACTGCAAATACTACTATTACCACTACTTCATCGTGTTTCTTGAGTGACAATGGCCACCAATGCAAACCACACCCGGTATTTCTCTTACTTGTGCAAGTGTATGAGCTTGAAGCATCATGGTAATCTCACAGCCTACCCCCCCAAGACAACGCCTGTGTTTTCAGAGGCAGAACTTATTCTATTGACGCCTATTGACGTTGTCAGATACATGAGCTTTTGCGCATACAATACTGCAACCCCAGGTCCAGATGACAGGCCTTTAAACTGGAGATCAGACACTGCTGAGTTTGCCAAGAAAGCCATCAGCTACTACATGCCTAATAGTGGTTCCTGGAACACAGTCGGTCATGGTAATCCTACAAAGTCCAGGGAAGTACATCAGTTCATTCAACGATTGAAGAGACACCAAGTGCGACAACAAGGCAGGCCTTCCACTGCAAGACGTGACTTGACCTTGGCTGAGTTCAAATTGGCAGCTGATATCCTTGGAGAGCACAACAACTGGAACAGCAACCGTTGGCTTCAAGCAATGAGGATGCAGTTTCATATGATTGGAAGAGGTGACGATGTCCATCACATGGAAACAAAGTCACTCCATGTACACCCGAAGTTTGATTTTGCTTTGGAAACGAGCATGATGTGGAGCAAGAATGTACTTGAGGAGCGAGATTGTCCACCACAGATTATGCTTGGTGCAGCTAACCCCGTCTTCTGTATCCTTTTATCGCTTGCTATTTATCTAGAG
>Ga0210036_1002472_pt1 | contig 19588 bp, 10 predicted proteins | sample CryGeymeta201515_FD_185469 | JGI IMG/M metagenome (GOLD analysis project Ga0210036, IMG submission 185469) | Groundwater microbial communities from Crystal Geyser aquifers in Utah, USA - Crystal Geyser metaG 2015-15 (SPAdes) (version 2) | ecosystem: Environmental > Aquatic > Deep subsurface >...
CGGAAAGGGGCGCGTGTGTTGTGACGCTATCGTTGTCGAATGTCAACTATCGTCTGTTCTATAATCCACTGACTAGACCTACTAGAGGATTAAATTTTATTATGCACTTCTGCAAAAATATCTACTACGGTAACTTACTAAGAGTCTACTGAACACGGAGATGCTGCTATCCTCTCTTCATCATCAGAAGTATACCTGGTAGTGTACTATTTGAAACTAAAACCAGCACGCGGGAAAAAAAAGAGTGCCATGCAGGAACAAAGAGCACTACCAAGCATCCGTACGATTCGGAAAAATACATCATATCCTACCACTGCTACCATAGTAGTACACCCTCAGATAAGTATGGTACCTGGTAACCCAGCAAAGTAAACGCGCCAAATAGTAGTCACAAAAACGTACCATTACACTAGGGGAAACGCGGAGTGGAATGCTCTTTCTTAGTTCTTCCAGTACCAGGTACTTCACAGCACAAAGAGTACTACTACCGGTAGCTACTACTAGTATGTACTGGTACCGTAGAAAGTAGAACACTACCTGGTACGTATGGTACCTGGTACCAGGTACCAGGTACCATCCAAACGGATGTACGACCCAAAACTAGCAAGAGAATCTCCTGATTAATTAGACAAGACCTACCAGGTACGTACGTAGTCTACTCAAGGGCAGTTCTCGTCGCCTCCACCGGGTTATCAAGAAAACATAATACTACTACTCCTACTACTAGCTACTATTATTAGTACCGTACATGACTCAAGTACCTAAAATAGTGTACGTTTGAAAGGTCATAGCTAAATTAACCAGCTTAAGATGTCAAACAGTCATTTCCAACTAAGACTCTCATTTTTCGACATCCCATTGGAACTTTTTTAAAAATAAATAATCCGACTATTTGCTTTCACAAAAAGGAAAGATAATAAAAAATAACCAGACTATTTAATGATAGTAACAGCTACAACGATGAAAGCCTCCATCAGTTTCATCCTCTTTGCTCTGACATTCGTCAGCCTCCAAATCGCTACAGACGCTGCCACTTGTGGTGGTGGCAATGTCGGTGACGGTCTGTGTGCAGAGCCCGTCCACTGCTGCTCCGAATGGGGCTGGTGTGGATTTGGTCCTTCGTACTGCAACGGACCTGTTCCAGCGCCTGCTCCAGTGGTCGTCACTGCCCCTACGACCCCACTACCACCTTCTCCCAACGACTCCCGAATGATTGCGTATCTTGGAAATTGGCAAGCTTGTCCAACCTCCACGCAACTGGCGCAGTATAGTCACATAATGATCGCATTTGCAGTCACCTACACTTGGAGTCCCGTTAAGAACTTGTGCAGTTCTACGTGCGAGATTGCCACGCCTCCCATCTGCAACAATCAGGCCAATCCTGAACTCCTTCGTGACCTCAAAGCGCAAGGCAAGAAGATCATCGTGAGCTTTGGAGGAGCTGGCATGGGAGGATCTTGGGCTGGAGATCCAAACGATTGTTGGGACTATTGTTTTGGTCGGGAATCGCAGGTCGTAAATCGTCTTACAGAGATTGTTCGCGAACTTGATGCTGATGGCGTGGACATTGACTATGAGTACTTTTACGAGGACAATCAGAACGGATCGGGCTTTGCCAAGGGAGCCCAGGCACAGAATTTTCTCGCTCAAGTAACGATCGGACTGAGAAACTCTCTCGGAACGGACAGACTCGTGACTCATGCTCCCATGGATGTCGATCTGGAACCGCACAAAGCCTACTTTCAACTGTTGAAACAGCACTCCTATGCAATTGACTTTATCATGCCACAATACTACAATGGTATCACACGGCCAATTACAGATGGTATCGATGGTTCCGGTGCCGGTGCAACTGATGCTCTGAGTCATTACATTTCCATTGTCAATGAATTTTTCGGGGGAGACGCTACCAAGATCTTGTTTGGATTCTGCATCAATGATTGTTCGGGTACTGGAAGCAATGCTAACGGTGACCAAGCAGCCCAGGTAATGATTGACTTGGCGAATACGTACTCCTGTCATGGTGGAGCTTTCTTTTGGGTAGCCACGGATGATCAACAGGGCACGTGGTCCTCAACCGTCAATACCGCCATTGCTGCCTCGACGACGTGTGTTACTGACGAAAACTTACCTGCTGACACTCCATCACCGACGACTCTAGCTGTAGCGCCGTCTACCACATCCCCTGCTCCTGTAGCGATTACCAATGCGCCGACTCCTACAAGAGCTCCTACTTTTGTACCTACCCATAGACCTACGAATGGTATTAGGGGGCAAGGACCAAGTATCGCAGCTGATGAACCATGCTGTCCAACTGGCTATAGTGGAATGATGGCCTTTGATAATTGTATGCAGTATTATCATTGCACAAATGGTGAGGTTGTTGGAAGTATTTCTCCTTGTCCTGCAGGAACATTGTTTGACAATGATTTTCAATATTGCAATTGGGCATTAGAAGTTTCTTGTTTTGGTAATGCGGGGTGCTCTGAAATTCCGTCTCCGACAACCAGCGTACCAACGATGCCAAGTCCCGCAACAATTGGTCCTACCAATGCTCCCACTACTTTCCCTACCACAGGCAGTACAACTTCTCCAACGACTCCTGTCCCTACCTTTGTTACTGTTTCTCCTTCTACCAATGTACCTGTACCCGTAGAAACGCCAAGAACTGTGGCTCCTACTTCTCTTGCTCCCGACAATACGAATAGTGGTGAAGAACCCTGTTGTCCTCCTGACTACACAGGATTGCATCCATTTGGCGATTGTCAGCAATACTATCACTGTCAAAATGGTGAAGTCATCAGTAGTCCCATGAACTGTCCTGAGGGAACACTGTTTGATACCAATCTTCAATTGTGCAACTGGGCATCCCAAGTGCCATCATGTTCAACAGCTATCAGTTGCTAGTAAAACTAACAGCGAGAACATAATGATAGTTGGGGGGGGGGAAATGTTTTTATAGTACCATATTATTATTGTGTTCCTTTCAACCGTACTTCGTTTTAATTCCCCTGCTCTTCACGAACGAAGATTATGACTATAATATTATATCTCGGCTGTCGGGTAGTAGTGGTACTAGTACTGTAGTACTGGTATTGGGAAGATCCGGAATACTATCAGGTACTTCTACTACTTCTACAACTAGCTAGACTACTAGCTAGACTACTCTAGCTAGTAGAGCTGTTCCTTAAGCCAATACCACTGAACTACTACTAGAGAGAATACTACTAGACTACTAACTACGTAGTAGCAGCTAGAGTCTTTACTACTACTCTACTAGCTAGAGTAGCAGTTGAGTCTTCTACAATTCATGTCGACCATGACGTAATGCAGCCAATCAAACAAAGTTGTTTTATGGTGGATCTTATGGATGAAAAAGATGAAGAATGCGAACTGCTACTGCTAGGCTAGAGTAGTCTAGTAGTAGCAGGGTCTACCATTACTTAGCTAACACTCTAGTACCAGGTAGCTACTACTAGTAGTAGTAGTAGTAGTCTACTACTAGCAGAACAGATCCATCAGATCGAGCAATCTAAAAAAGAGACACAACTATCATTATCATCATTATTGTTTTCTTCACAACAACAATACGCCTAATAGCAGTATTATACTCCGTATTATTACTAATACCATCATTATTAGTACATCACACCATGCCTTTGAATACACATCCTCGTCCTCCTCCTCCTTCGCAGCACCATCATCATGATCGTCGTCTTTCCAAATCGTTACCACGACCTCATGATCCTGTTTATGCAGCACATGAACCCTATTATCAGTCCCACGCTGCTGATAGTAGTAGTACTACTACTAGTAGAAGTAGTCAGCAGCAGCAGCAGAGAACAAAGAAGAACACTGTTGGTGGTGTTACTGACTATCCTCCGAGACAAGGAGAACGACAAAGAATAATAATGCGTTCTGTATCACCCTTTCCTATTGATGGGCAAGTACAGAAAGAACACAGTGTACTGGTGTGTCACGAAAGTGCACATGCGATTGTGTTTCGTGACTTAGTCCGAAGTGGACGACGCATGATTCGACGGATTGAAGAAGATTACGAAGATGAAGATTTGTTACTATTACCCGATGATAATGACACGGAACAAAATGATGATGATGATGATGATGATGTCAGTAGTGAAAGCAGTACTACCACTGCTAACAACAACAAAAATGACAGCAACAAGACATGTCCACACAAGACAGAAGACAGAATTGCATTGCAAGCTGTCAAGCAGCATCTGCGCAATTGCATCAAGAACGTTAAAGACTTAGACCTTGGCGACAACATTGACAGCAAGGACGAAGAAAGTGAAGTGAAAGAAACGATTGTACGAGAAATTAATACATTGGCAAAAGATTTGGTACCGGATTTGCACCACAAATTCAAGACGCACAATTTGAGCGAACGCAATTTTGATTTGGAAGGTTTGCACGCCTACGTTGAACCACTCCGTGAAAAGGAATGGAATTCAAAAACAGATTTTACTCCACTACTGTTACGACAACCACAAACGAACGAATGGACGGTACAAGAACAAAAGGTGTATCAAGCATTGCAAACACAGCAGGCCGTCGTGAAGACGATTCAAAAATTCGAATGGAATTCATTTTTGAAACACTTTACAACAACTACCAAAACTAGTACAAAAGCGTCCCAAAAACACAATGATATTTCTGCTACAGAAAGTGGTTTGGAATGGAATAGTTTTGTTACGTCGACTAGTTTGTTACCACCGAATGCCAAGAAAATGAGATGTTACGGCAGTGAAACTAGTTATCCCGTAGGTGTCGTATTTTTATTACCCACCTTTGAATCACTCCAACAGGAAGAAGACGCCGTAACCGAAACAGAAACCTGGGCCTGGCCGGCTGGATATGCTGCCAAAACAGAATTTAATATCGATCAAAGAGGAAAACTCATCAATGGTCGACAGGAAGCATTGGTTACCTTTCAACAGATGCGACAGTACAATGTGGAATATATTACACAAAAGGACCACTATATTGCTGGACGGATCGTTAAGGGCGGATTTAATGTCGTTCCCTACAATGAATTATTTTTACGTGTCGGTGGACCAACACAAGCCTTGGATGATACGAAACGATCCCTTCACAAGGGATGTGGGCTGTTTGTGGCATTATTTATTCGGACCACATCCATGGCAGATATTATACAAATGTTTCGTATCCGAGCACTTATTGCTCATACGTTACAATTGGCCAATGTCCAGTACGTTCAAAATCTTCCTCTTTTGTACTTGAGTCATGAACACGGTGTTCGAGTATTTTCCAGATCATTACAAATGGAATTTTGGCATCTTGTTTGTTCCAACCTCCAACCATGGATCGATCCTATTTTGCAACCATCTCTACGATATCAACCTACAACTGCTGCAAACAACAACAACGAAAACAACAAGAACACCGGCAGCAATAAAAAACATCGTTCTTCACAAAGTTTGCAACAAAAGATACAAGAACAAATATGGTTGGATAAAAATGATGATTGTCATGATGATGATGATGATGATGATGATGATGATGATGATGACGACGACAACCAAAATAACGACACTGATACTAATGACAATACACTGGTCTTACTGAAGTTTCTGGATCACAAGGAATGTGCTGCATTGGCTGGTGGGTTCGGTATAACCGATGCATCCTTTCTCAAATTGATACGACGACAATCGGATTTTAAACACGTACACGATATAATGCAAGAAGGGTTTGCTGGTGCTATTCGGGCCAATGATTACTACAATGCACGACAATTACTGATACTGTATTCGTTGGGCAATACCTTTCCAGGTGGAAAGCGTGATACAGAAATCAGTGACATGCTAGCACTAATGGTGCCAGGAGGTGGAGGAAGGAAAGAACAAGAGTCGTCTACTGCCACAGCAATGTCTTCGGCGTGTTGTTACGAGAATTATAACAGCATTTTAAAATCCAAAACAGCAGAAGAAATTTCCAGATTGCCATCACCACTGGCAACCAAACGATTGCGACGTGCCACTAATGACGAAGGATTATTGGTTGTACTAGGTGCAGCACAAATATTGAAAACCATTACAACGACCAGTGCCAAGCGACGTACGGAAGAAAGTTTTGTTGCTGTCGAAGAGTACGTTTATGTTCGTTCTTTTCTGTGTTTGTTTTCGATGTTGGCCAAGAAACAAACTATTGGCATTGTTTTCCGAATGAATGGATCGACGGGTGTGTTTGCGCGCGCTATTGTTGATGCTCACAAACCTTTTTTCTTTCTTTCCTTGCTTTCATTCATTTATGATTTACAGATGGGTCCAACACGGAGAAGATTCTCTTTCCTTTCGCGTCGCTTCTTGGAGGGAACAGCGTGCCGATGAAGCCGATGCCAACATTGCCCGGTCGAACAATTCTCAATTCATGGCCTTTGTTACCAACAAATCGGTTCACAATCGTCGTAAATTTGCACAACATTTGCGCAAGGCTGTTGCTGCGCCATCAAGTTCGTCTGTTGTCACTTCTGCTGCTGCTGCTGCTGCTGCTGCTTCTGCTGCGCCTTCACGAACGAACGAATATACAACGGTAGGATTTTTGCGCACCATTTATGAGATTGTTGATGCCATGCATTCTCCCTGTATGAGATTGGAATTATTGCAATATATTTTGGGTTTGGACAATCGTTACTCGGTTTCAATGATCAAAGAAAGTATAAAATTGGCCGCTACTTGTTTGAGTTTGGTTTCATGAATACTATACTATTCTATATATACCAGCAATAGTATGTAAAATGGTGTCAACAACTATTTTACTATCATCGTTAGTATTTTTAAGTCTGTGATGGCTGATTTTAGAGAGCTTCCACTCACATCCTAGGTCGTGTTGGTTCATAATAAATAAATAATGTCCCTAGCTGCTAATAATACATTTTTTCCGTGCCAAGAAGGAGTAGACGACGAGGTGGTAGACTACTACCAGGTACCACCAGTAGGTCTACATCTAGCTAGTAGGCTAGCTAGTAGTTAGTATTACCTACTAGCTAGCTAGCTAGTATTACGTAGTACTGGTAGGAGGAAGAGTCGTAGTACCAGGTAGTCGTAGGATTACCTGATACCTGGTACTCTACCTGTTAACAGGTACTACTCTACCTGTTAGTCGTAGTCATAAGCAAGTGGGAATGCGAATATCGCCACCTTTTCACTATGACCTCATGCCCAATATTTCGGACATAATAAATATTTTAAGAAAAAGAAGTCACCCATGGTACCAGGTAGGTAATACTGTACCACTACTACTAGTAGTCGTAGTACACAAAAGCAGCACAGCCACTGATTGATTATCTAAGTCTACCCAGTATATAAGTATCTTGAATGTTCAGGGAAAGGGAAAGTGAGATTGATGGTACGCTTTATTAATCCAATGAATAAAATTCGAAAACTATACCTCAATCATTGATGGTCATCGCAACAACAACAACAAAAATACAGTGAGTTGCCTTTGTATTGCCATTTGAGGGAAGGCAGTACCTGGTAAGCTGCGAGTTTAAAAATTCTTGAGGTGAGATTGCTTTCGAATTTCGAATTTCGACGTTCGAATTTCGACGTTCGACGTTTGACGGAGAAAAAAAAATAGTTGTCTCCAACAACCGAAGAATCCAAGCTCTGTATTGTCCATCCTGAATATACCATCCATACTGTACATTGACGTTGACCTCTGATAGAGAAGAAAAAAAGGAATATTATTTGAGTGTTAAGTCGGCATTTTCATTCAAGTGCAGCAAGATCGCTAGAAGAAGAATCATTAGACATTGATCGCATACGTTACTGTTTCAAAACACGAGAAACAATTACAAACATTCAAAATGCCAGCGACAACCGCTGCAAGTGCCACTGCTACCACTGCAACTGCCGACAAAAGTACCTCGACAGTGCCAGCACCAGCTTCTGCCGCTGCTTCTACCAGCAGCAACAGCAAGAAGAAAGCGGGAAGTATTAGAGGGACTCGAACAATAGCTGCACTTGCCAAGTCAAAACCCAAGGCGTCTTCTGCAGGAGCTACTGTCAACACCAGTGCAAACGCCAGCAAAAACACTAGCACCAGCACCAGCACCATGACTGCATTGAGCAAAGTCAAACCAACCAAGTTGAAACCTAGACGCTTCAAGTCTTTGCCCAAGACTGCTCTGACAGGCATGAACACTACTAATACCCAGACTACTGTTAATGCTGCTGCTGCTACTGCTGCTACTGCTGCTGCTACAACAACGATAAATAGTATTGACGAGACGAGCGTTGACCCAAACAGACCCAAATTGAAATCTATTTTGAAAAGGACGTCTACTACTACGAACACCAATACTTCAACAGCGACAACTACTACTACTACTACTACGGGGAAGAAAAAATGTTCGCACGACAAAAAGATCCATTTTCACAATAAGAAGAAAACGAAACGAATACCCAATTTAGCGAGCTACGGTAAGGATATTTTGCAACAAATATGGTGGAATCCGAATGATTACGATGAAATGATGAAATCGTTCGAATATGTAGTATTCATGATGGAAGCTGGTGAAGGCTCGACTGTCAATGACGACAAGGAGCACTGTACTCGAGGATTGGAACTCCGTACCGAAGCGGGCAAGTGGTCACGATTCGAACACAAGCGGGATTGCTACAATGCTGTGTTAGACGAGCAGGATCGTCAGTGGAACGAAGGAATGGATAATCAAGACAGCATTGCCAATTGTTGTCGTTCCGTTACCGCCAAGACACAACGGATTGCCTGTCGCAAGGGAATGGAAGACGAAAAGGATATTATTGATTTCGTTTCGGACACCCGTGCCTTGATTGAAAAGAACAATTATGATAACCCGTACGCGGCCAATGGACTCAAAAACTGGGACAAGTACACAGCAGCTGGTAGGAAGAGTCGTGCTGCTGGTGACAATGGTGCTGCGACAGCAATCAACAGTAGTGGAAAATTGCGACAATTGCCCAGTCGAACCAAAAGCAGTTCGACTGGTCAATTGCGACGGATGCCAGCCAAAGATGGAATAAGAGGAGGACGAATGCCATCATCGGAGCAATCACCACCTCGAAGACCGGAACGAGCTCTCAGTTCCAAATCGGAACGATCCGTGACACCCACGAACAGTGGGAGTGGCAAAACACTTGCTGCTGCTGCTGCTGCTGCGCCTGCGGTTGCTAGCAACGTTTACAGCAACAGTGCCAGTAATGTTACGGATAAAAATGGTGCGCCCCGAGCCCCGAAAAGAACGGTATCCAATAATAGTTCCTCAGATAAATCCACAAAGGGAGGAGTCACACCGACTAATTCCAAAACCAACGTTCTGAGGTTACCATCTCGATCTACATTTACTACTACTACTACTGTTTCTGCTGCTGTCACGTCGGCCGACCAAACCAAGAGGGCAACAACAAAGGACGCTATCACCGACACCAACAATGATAATACGAAAACTACATCCTTGCGAACAGGATCCTGGAGAAGCAAAATTGGAGTCCCCAAGATGCCCAAGCGTAATCCATCCCAATCTTCCAGTAACGACAACAGCAATAGCGACATTGACAACGAAAACAATAATGATGATGATGAAGAATTTACGGCCATTCATTGATTATGGAAATCAATGAAATGAAGTAACGTTTTCCAACAGGTTCGACCTACTTTTTCTTCTTTCTGGGGTAGGGTGGAAAAGATCCTGTTGTTGGATTGTTGGAACGCGAGAATAATTTGGAACAGGTTGTGTGGAGGACGTAGAAGTAGGTGAATACTCATTTTTTAAATCAGTTTATCCGTGCACCCCACCCCCTCCAAGAAAAAAACCACATAGATGATAGATGTGCCAACTCAATGATTCCAGGCAAGAAAGAAATACACGCGTGTCAACAGAGCCCTTTCTTCATGAAACGGCCGAGAAATAATAGCCTCAGTAAACACAAACATATCCGACGCGCGTAGAATGTAGCATTCATTTAAAGTATGCAGCAAAGATAAACCAAGCACAACACTTTGTTTAGAGTTTAGGAGAAGACTGTGATTTCCAAGGTCCGTTCATTGTAATTTTTGAAGTAAAAAACTTCAGCACTCTCCTCTGAAATAGCACCTTATTCTTTTGTTGGGAACATCGATTTGTTTGTGGCAGAGAAAACACTGTGGTACGCCACCGTCTGCGGGAGTGGTTGGCAATTGTACTACTACTTGACGAGAGTTCGCTGGGTCCTACTAGCTCGCTACTCGTACCTTGAATATTACTCGTAGTAGTAGTATTCTGCAGTACCGCATTGCGTGGATGCTGCACCAGTGTATGAATGTACTACCTTGGAAACTGGCCAGCTACTCTCTAGGGTCTGGTAGCTACTAGTTGGAGTAGGAGTTTTTATAGTAGTAGAGAACTCCAGGAATAACCCTAAATATATTTAGGAGGAGCGTCCACACAATTGCCAATTGCCTGCCAGCCAGCTGGTTAGGTCGAGGTCGTTTTCTTTTTCATTCCTTAGCACTACTACCACAGTAGGTACTATCTAGTAGGAGCGTATTAGTACAACTGGCTACCTGGTACTCGAGTACCTGGTAGTAGATCTCCCTTGCTCCGAATAATGGTTATGGTACTGAGAGAACCATTTTGCAGTAATTTTTATCATTCTACTAGTAAGTAGTTTACCAGTATGGATTAATAGTAAGAACTACTGAGTAGGAGGTACTACAGTGGATACCAGTAGGGGGGTGCATTCTCAAACGTTACAATCTGCACATTTTTTCTTCTATTCTACTGTAGTAATTAACCATCATTTGAATAGATTCCTTGAAGTTCGAACCTGACATCATTCTTACTACCACCAGGTACTGGTACTAGTCTAGTATTAGGACCAGGTAGACTAGTACTCAAGCCCTCGTTCTTTGACATCTATTATGATGATGTATGTGTTAGTCTATTTTGACTCCCACTAGGCGCTGAGAGAGGCTTTTTTTTACTACCAGGTAGACTTGTCTACCTGGTACCTGGTAGTCTAGTACTTCTCCGATACCGGTAGACCGGAGATACGAACAAAAGATATATAATATGATAATATTATCAGTACCAGAGTATAGTTTTAGCGTTACTAGCTTGTGGATATTTAACGACAGCTTCCTTTTGGTTGTCCAAGTGATATTTTCAAGATCACTTTCGAATACTTCGCATCCTATCATTTCGAGAAGCATGTGGCATGCTTTTGCTTGGATGCATTTTTCAAGCAACTTTTTCTCCCCAAGAACTACCAGTATTACTGTGCACGGCACTCAATTACGCTGAAAACAAACACAATCTTACTAATCCATACTTTTCTCCAACATTAATAAAAGCAAGATGTTAAATGCCCCCAGCATTTCCTCTGCAGCGGGCTCAAAGTCGACTTCTTCTGCCAGCAGTACCTCTAGTAGTCGCAGCCCCTTTTCCTCGCTGCATATCATGCCGTCCTATACATATCCCATCGAAAGACACTCTTCGCAGGTTCGCCCCGAAGAAACAGGACAACGGCTGCTGTCCATGCTGAACGACATGATGCCCATGGTAGATCAAGATCCTCAACTCTCAACCATCATGCAGGATGTACAGAGACTGGTAAGTGGGTACCAATGAAATATGAAAGAACGAGAAGTACAGTCATGCTGCTTTGCTGGCCGGAGTTGAAGCAAGTTTTCTTTAGCCAATTAACTTTAAAACCCAGCTTTATATCAACTATATCAGCTAATATACATAATAGAGCAATTTGCAGCAGTGGGCACATCGTAAGCTAGATCTAATAATAATAGACTTAGTATCTACTTCAGGATCAAAAAGGAATGCACAGTGTGACAAAACACGTCAAAGTCCTTCTTGAACTGAATGCGGTTCTTTCGGCCCTCCAAACCACCGCTGCCGACTTTTTGCAGCACCTCGGGTTGAACCAGGGCACTAAAGGCGTTTTGTAGACGCACTTTTTGGTCGTCGTCCGGGATTTGATTTATCAATCCAGACACCACATTGGCAAAACGGTTCACGTCCACAGCGGCCAAAGGTAGCAGCGCCATACCGGCTGACTCCAGGCGATCCCACACCTTGTTTTGAAAGACAACGTCAGTCAATAGCCGACGCGAACAATGATCCAAAAGGTCAGGATTGCGCGACAAGTGCGGCGTTAATACGTGCGACTTGGAGTGTTCGCGCGTGATGCTGGCGATTCCTTGCAATGAACTTTTGGCGACCGCGGCATCGTGGTGACACATGCCAAACAAGAGCGATTCCAGCAGGGCATCAAAGAGCTCGTAGGGCAAAACGGCAATCTTTTCCGGATACGTTTCCATCATGAACCCGACGAGCGAAAAGTATTGCGAACACAACGTGGGCATTTGCAGCAAACCTTGTGTCATTAGGGGAAGGATTTGTTGTAGGCCAAAGAAAATGATGTCAGTCACCTGAGTCGAGGCAACACTTGGATAACTGGAGGATGATGGGTCAGAGGAAGCACATATATCGATGAAGTCCTTGGTGCCCAAATGAATCAGCAGCTGAATGGCACACAAGATATCGCCATACTTTTGCTCCTCCTCCAAATTGGCTTCGACTGTCAGCTTGGCAGTAATGAGACGCGTTTTGCTATTACAGTGGTGGGTTGAGTAGCTCTTGAGAAGCTCAGCAGAAGCTCGAAAGAGTGTCAAGCACTGGTCTCGATCGAGCATAATCACAAATTGCTCCGTGTAATCTCGGAAAAACTGCAGCAATCGTTCACAAATAGTCAAATCTGCGGCGTAATACTTCATCATTCCGGACAGATTGGACAGATGAGGCGTCATAAAGGCAGGTATACGGCTAGGTTCTGCCATTTCGGATGCTCGAGCCATACCACGGAACATTTCTATACAAAGGCATGTCATTTCCTTGGCATTAATATCGTTGGAGTCAACTTGTCTGGATCTGCAGGTTGAAAGGGCGCGAAATAGTGTTAGCATCTAGAGAATTGAGCAGAAACAACACGAAATAAACAATTATTGTTTTCTTACGACAGAGCGTGAAACAGAAATGAAAAGGAATCCTGGACCGCCTTGCAACAATCCTGCCAATGACCTTCGGTCTCCGGTTCACTGCATGCCACTAAGAGAGCTGACAATATAGAAGATTTAATGTCGTAGGGTAAACGCTGATATCCCGTCACCATGCTCATGTCCACAGATGCATGAGCCTCTTGTGCCTTGATACGAATGGCATGCTCTAGCTCTCCCCGAGCCATGCTATGCCTTGTTCCCGCAGTGAGACAATGAAAGAGCACCATTTGTGTAAACGAGGGAGACGCTATCATGAGACTCCGTAACTTGACGTGATGGCCGTGCAGGTCTCTCCCATCCGCACGTTTCGCCAATGTCATAAGCAAAGATGATGCATTTTCTTGGACAGGTCGTTCTTGAGGCCAGTAGCATTGAAATTGTAAACATAGGGTAATGGCAAATGAAATGGCATGCTGCGCCTTGTCCGGCGACGACCAAACTGCTCCGATGTTCCTGGCACTCGCTTCAGGAGGCGCTGTCAAGCCTCTAATGTTATTATACTCAACAGAATAAATGTAAGCTGGTGCCCATCTGTTCAAAAACCACAAGAACGAATTAGCCAAGAGGGGTGATAACCGTGGATCGTTCGGTTGCTCGGCCAACTTGAGAGCCTGATTTTGCGTCAACGAAAGGAGGGCTTCGACGGCAGAACATATAATTGTCACAGTATCTGCATCGTCGTCTCGACACGCCATAACTATTGTATCGGGAATGACGGGCGTTTCACCTGTATTATCGTCTGTCAATAAGTGCCCAATGTAGAGTGTCAATAGTCGGGTCTGTTCCAAAAGACCAGCCAACTCCGGTGACACTACTCCTACTTCTGCTGTTGAACTGATATTACTATTCCACTGTGCCTGTAATTGTGGTATTGTTTGCTGAAAAAGTGTCGACAATGATGCAATCGCTGATTTAACATGAACCCTTCCCAATGTCGAAAGCAATTGTATTTCTTCTTCCAATTGGACCGCCGAAATATATTCGTGATCTTCTTCGACGTCGTCTTGTTCGTGACTGGTCGTCAAATAGTATTCTTCCCACGCCGCCAATTGCAATCGTCCCTGTATCCAAATCCCGTAAAGTGGACCTAAAGCAGCAGCAACTTGCTGTTTTGCCCAGTTCCGCTCATCTGATGCCGACGAGTACCACAACCACGAATCGCCCGTAACGGCACTTACTGCGCCCAAGAGCTGATTTAAGACATCTTCGCGAACATCTCCGTGTTCCATAGACGCCAAATCACCTTGCACTGATGTTGCATCTCGAACATGTTGTTCCCATAGTGTCCTTCCAATGGCAGTCAATCCATGTAAAAGAGCTGGTAAGAGAGGATCCTTATGAAATTGAATTAATAAAGGCCATTTTCCGTTCGTTACGAGTCTGGTAAGGATATCCAATGTATCCATGACTTCCGTCAGCGCTTCATCATTATCGTCCTTCTTGTCGATGTCGCCGTTGTCGGTGTTGTTAATGTACCCATTAGAGCTGGATCCAGAAGAGGTGGAGGAGAGTAGACCAACTTGATGTTGCAATAATGCCAAGGTTCCTTGTAAAATTTCAGCAAGAAAGTTTTTTCGTTCTTGTGATGATGCAAAGATAGGTCCATCTAACGATGCCAATAGCAATAGTAACTGTCGTATCGTATGCGTTATTAAATTGCCATTGGGATTAGCTTTTTGCGCAGTACTGTTAGTGACAGTGGTAGTTCTCTGCTGGATATGGTAATAATAATGATGATGAGTTTTCCACAAAATTTGTACAAATTCGGGTGCTGTCAAATGCATGGCTCTCCAATGTTTGGGTGGTCGACGAAGGATCCATTCGGATGAAGGATAGTGAAAGGTTGAATAATTTCCATCATGCTGCTGCATCGTTCCCCCACTACCACCGCCTGCGGTGTTAGTCATGGAGTTGGTTGTTGCAAAAGCATTCGCGCCAAATTCCCATTCCAAACAATCGCACACAATTTGCATCATAATGGTAGTAGTTATGATTATTTCCTGCTGTCTGTTATTATCATTATCATTGTTGTTGTCTATGTTGTTGTTCGTAGGTTGAGAAGAAATTGTTGGCAGTAATTGTGATAAAACATTCATGGCCAAATGTAAACACGAGGTAAGACCTCCACTATTGTGTTGAGTATTATTGTTGTTGTTATGAGGTGTGGTGGCACCACCACCACCACTACTAGTAGTACTACCAGCTCCACTGCTTTCAAACGATTGTCGTGTTTGTTGATGAAATTCCAATGGCAACTGATAAGTAACTGCCGATTTCGTACCCGCAAATTCTTCGACTAATTGTTGCAAGTAATATGTGGAAGCTAGTGTTGTTATTGTGGTTGAAGTACCAGTACCAGTACCAGTATTAGTACCAGTATTAGTAGTAGTAGTAGTAGTAGCATTATTGATATGATTGGTAGTTGATTGTGGTAAAATAGAATGTTCCAAGTATTGCTGTAAGTGTTGTGGTGATTGTAAAAAAGGAAGGTGCCGTGAATTTGTTGTTTGTAAAAACAATCTAACAGCAGGTGTTTGCTGCATGCCTTCTAAAAGTTGTTGCTGTTCTGGTGTCATTGGTGGTTCTGGGTGTTGTTGTTGCTGTTGTGGGTGTTGCTGTGCCTGTTGTTGCTGTTGTTGCTGCTGCAGCTGAAGTTCCAACCAAGAGCGTTTCCACAAAGACACACTGGTAGTATAACAGGCATTCTGCAGTGTTTTGTTGTTGGGACCAGGACCATTATTAGCTGTACAACTGTTGCAGAAAGAATGTCCCAATAGCATGCTCCAATCTCTCAGTGCTGCAGTAAAGATGGGAGAAAATCGTGGCCATCCCATCAACACAACGTGACGGACTCCAGTGATACAGTGAAAGAACAGTACTTCATCTTGGCCTTGTACTAATAATTGAGCACTACCATGAAATTGTGTTGAATTACTGGTTGTAAGTTCCAAGAGCGTTCGAAGAAATAAAAATTGTGGATCACCTGCATTTCGTAAGTCTTCCAATGCTTGGTGGGAAATACTGTTAGCGTGTACGTGCGTCGGAGAAGCTTGTAATAAGAGATGTTCCAACTGCTGTTTTGCGGACATGTTTGCTGTATTAGTATTGTTGTTGTGGACTATGGACACGTTGTGCCGTTGTGTGCTTTGGAAGATCTACGTCTTTGGTTTTCGGTTGTTGGATAAGGTTATCAGCTCCAATAAAATTCTCTTGACATTTTTGACTCCCGCTACGACACCCAATCCAAGATAGGTACCATCCGGTGTGGCATGAAATATCTAAAGCAGTATCCAAAATAAATACTAGCTAGTAGACCAGACTAATACAATTCTAGAAAAACTCGAGTGAAAAAGGAATTGGCTGTATTACTACTACCAAGTAGTAATATAGAACCTCGACACACCAACACCATTAACAAGTTAACAAGTTAATACTAACAACATAACTATAACTAAACACCCATTAACTAGGTTAACTACAGCCGCCGGAGGCAGACCAAGGGCAAGCACTGCGCAACACCCTGTTAAAGTCAAGCTCATAACCACACACCACAGGGGCACAACCGCAGCCACCAGGTACCACACGACCACCGCGAACATCCAAGGCAGCACGAGGCTGAGGACAAGGACAGCGCAGACTCGTGGAGCTGAAATCATAAAGGAACGGAGTGGTGATATGTCGAAATTACCGGAGGAGGAAGAGGAGGAGCAGAAGTTAACAAGGACGACGACGTTCGGCACCAACACACCCCACAAGGGTAGAGTCACTGCAGGAACTACACTAGAGACAGGACATAATGCGAAGACGACGCTGGACGACGACGACACAAATGCACAGGTGCTCACAGACAGGAGGAGCAGCAGACCACCGAGGCACGATGACGACACGACCACCGAAAGAGCCACTACCACGCAATTCTCCACGGACAACCCAATCAATACAGACGACGAAACGACGATTAACGACATGACTCCTATCGAGACAGAGATACTAACAACTGATGACAACACAAACCCTCCGGATCCCAACAACAACCAACAGGAGCACACGAACATCCACGTCGGCGGTAGTCGTAGTAACCATTGCACCTCTACTATTGCTACCATGCCAAAAGGCACAACTTGTGCTTCTACTACAAACATCAATACTGGAGGCACTCCCATCGATATCCTCAACCCACACTCTGTTGTTGATCATGATACCATTGCTAAAGGAGTTGAAACGCTCCATATCAGCCCTAGTACCAATCCCTCGGCAGCGGCCCCAGCAGCTACACCTCCATGGACACTGATCACCAATGCAACCAGGAAACCCCTCGCGAGCGCCAGTAGAACCACAACTCGCCCCGAATTTGGATTGGCATTTGAGCGTTCCACAAAAGGCAACAACTGGTCCACAGATGACCTACTCCTCATCCTACAGACAATTCAGACACATGATCCCAAAGCCATGCTTAGTAGCGCAGACAACAAGACTAAGCCAACCCTTGTGACAGCCATCTTGCACAAGGCCCAAAAAGATACTCCATGGTTCACCAAGTTCACTGCCATGAAAACAATGACCTGGGGCAAACCCTCCGAGGGCACAACCAAGATAGTATTCAGTTTTTGGATTACCTCCACCATCATCAAGAAAGACTTGGCACAACTGCGAATGGACTCTGACTTCACTGAAATGTTGAAAGGCACCAATACCTATATGAAAGTGACTAAGCTCCTTGAGCCCCACAGCAAAATTGTAGGATACTTCCTAGGCAAAGACATCATCCACACCAACAGAGATGATATCACCACTCGACTTGCCGCCCACATTACCAAATATTCCCAAACTATCTGGACACCAGCATTAGATGTTTTGAACACTACCGTCCTTGGCAAAGGTCACAACACCCGCATGGTAACTTTAGTAGTAGGCAATTCGGATTACCAAGGAGTCCTTGACATTTTGACCCAGCAACCCATGGAAACCCTGTCCTTCCTAGACCACCGGACCAAGAGACAAGATATCAACCAATTTGACAAAATGTTGAAGTACCATGACTACATCGTATCACACAGCACGGCAGTTCGACTTGAAAAAGTCACATCCTTGGATACACAAGCATTGTGGGAGCACCTTCAACCCATTATTGACACCACATACTGTGACATTTCTGATGGCCGCATCCAGGGCACTACATACATCCAATGTTTCAAGGAGAAGGAACCAGCGGTCACTACAGCCATCCAGTCATACCTCCTTACGAATTATTCAGACTCAGCAAATAGACCCATCATTGGAGAGAGAGGAGGTGGCACTGTAAACTCTAGCAGCACAGGCACCAGAACCTACCGAGGCAATCACAGTGGGAAAAGCACAGGAAAGGAAACCACTGCTACACTCAACCAAACAAGCCAGAAAGCCTTTGCAGCATTTCTCACAAACTGTCCCACCATTGATATCCCAACCACTTTGCCAACGAAACCTACCCGGGGAAACAATCGCCCACCGGTCACAGGATGGAGTCCTACTGCAAGAAGCTATAAAGATATCTTGGCCGGCACCCCCCCAGGAGACAATTCCCCTAATAGTTCTATCACCATGCAATCCCAAAAGACAGAACCAACCGGGAATAAGAGTAGCAACCGATCCAGAAAGAGCCTCGAGTCCGAAAATGTCGAACTTCGCAATCAACTTAACCACATGCAACAAGCTCAAACTGCTATGCAAGACACCCAGACCAATTTACTTGACACCCAGAACAAATTACTTGCCCAGATTGCAACCATGAGTGCTGCCCTCCAAGACTTACTGCAACAACAGGGTTTAGCACCCGGGAACACAACCCCCATCACCAGTCCCCCCCGTAAACTTTCCAAACACACTCGCAACAAGGCATCCAGGACAACAGCACCAGCCAAAACACCTCCAGCCACAACAACCCCATCTGCGATTCCAACTAGAGACATAGATAGCATCATAGCAGACACAGGCACTGCGTCCGGAGCTACACCATTCCCACCTACTGCAAATCCGCCAACTGTTAGCCACCCAGGGGGGTGCAGGGCTGAATAATGTCGCCCCCCACGGAACAACAAGCAGCTGCAGACTTTGCCGATGATACACATAATCACAATGACCTTCCCATCAATCTTCCGCATGACCAGGACACCGAACCAATACATGACAACACAATTCAACTCAAAGCCAATGAAGCTATTGGAGACAAACTGAACCCGACCAAACGCCACACACACACAAGATTCTACCTTATTAACCCCCATGGGATCAATGTTTCTACCTATGGCACATACCAAACATTACTAGAACAGCTGAAACCCATCGAACCAGATATCCTCATGCTGCCAGAGATCAACCTGAACACTACTAACCCAGCCTGCCTGGCCCAATTGCACAATATCAGTCGTAGCCAGCTTGGTCTTGGGGAGTACAAATTGGAGGCCACATCCAGCACTGTGAAAAATGACCTGGGGTTCTTCAAATGGGGCGGAGTCGCATCCATAGCCATAGG
>Ga0210036_1002474_pt1 | contig 19570 bp, 17 predicted proteins | sample CryGeymeta201515_FD_185469 | JGI IMG/M metagenome (GOLD analysis project Ga0210036, IMG submission 185469) | Groundwater microbial communities from Crystal Geyser aquifers in Utah, USA - Crystal Geyser metaG 2015-15 (SPAdes) (version 2) | ecosystem: Environmental > Aquatic > Deep subsurface >...
TCAAAGATAAGAACAACATATGAAGTTTTGGCAAGTTATAGTCTTGTGAATTAATAGAGCATTTATGAATTTGGCAAGTTATAGTCTTGTGAATTAATAGAGCATTTATGAATTTGGCAAGTTATAGGGGCGTATTTTTTTTTATCTCGGATAAGAATCTTTGTATAATCTTTTCTATTATTTTATGCATACTTCTTGCTGCTCCTTTTGTTTGTTTTGTTTCAGTTATTTCATTATGTCGCTGCTGTTCTTTTAATTTTTTTTTTCCATTATCAGCAAACCCATTAAAACAAGTTTCATATTTTTCAATAAGTTTGTCTGTTTTATTAGAGTATTCATTTATTTTATTTATATATTCATTTAATATATCTTTGATTTTGTCTTTATTTGAGATTATATAAGACACTCCAACCAAAGGACTTGTTAACGCATTTGAAATAAGAAGCCATTTTGTTATTTCATAATCGCCTGTTGCTGTCGCGCCAATAACGCTACCAATATATGTCAAAAGCCCTAATTTGTATGCTTTTAGAGAAACATTTGTTTTTGTGTCTTCTTTCATGTCGCAGTAAAACTTCCACGCAAACGGAAAACATATTGCGCTTAGTGAAAAGCCACCACTAGCCCCGCCTAAATAATACCACAAGTTCTTGATATATTTATTGCTTGTTGCTCTTTCTGATATGTTGTATTCAACAACGTTTTTTAATTTTTTTTTGTTGTTGGTTTTTAATTGGTTGTATCTTTTTGTTTTATTATTTAACCAAGCCATATTATATTTGTATTAAAAAGGAGTTTTTAAACTATTGTATTATAATATATTATGAAAGAAGAAATAAACTATGAAGATGAAGTAAAAAAATATCTACAATCACCAACCCCAAGAGTGGAGAAAGTAAATAAAATACTTTAATATATAGAAAAAAAACAATATATTTCTGCTTATGATTCAATTTTTTCTTTAGAACCTGAAGAACAAAAAGATTTAAAAGAGAGATTAGGAGAGAAAGGGTTAAAGAAGTTAACCTATGAGATAGCAAAGAAAGCTTTCTATATGTCTATTTATTATTTAGGTAAAATGGCTAAAAGTAAGAATATTGAGGATATTAATAAGAATTATTGTCTTGCAGTAGATGGAATAGGAATGATAGATAGAATAGTATCTTGTGCTTTTCTTTTCTATAGAATACCTAAAGAGGGGGGAGAGTTTAAAGCTTTGAATGAAGAAGGAAGGAGAATAATTGCAAACTATATAGAAAAAACCAAATCCTCACTATTACCAGAAGCAAGTTCAACAAAAGTTTTTTACGAAAATTTAATAGATCTTCTTAATGATACTCATGCTTTTGTTATGGAAAAACAAAAAAACTATAACCTTGCTGTTCAAGAAAAAACCGACACAGACAACATAAACAAAATACCTATTCAAGGAGAAAACAACACAAAAGATAACAGCGGTGTAACAATGGTTTTGTTTGTTTTTGTTCTGGTATTAGCAGTATTTTTAATAGGTTCAGCAATCCTAACGAGCTTGCCATTCACTATGTTTGATTAAGACAAAGACAACAACATAAAACAACTTTAAAAATTAAAACTTATTCAAACTGCTGCTCCATTGCGCGCATCATATTTTTGTATTTTTTTGGCATTTTTCCGTCTTGTGCTTCTCCAAGCATTGTTTTCATTAGTTTAAACTGCTTAAAAAACTCTGCAACCTCACGCTCAGGAACCCCGCTTCCTTGCGCGATTCGTTTTATTCTTGATAAATTGATTATCTCGGGGTTTTTTCTCTCATCTTTTGTGCAAGAATCAATAACAAATTTGTATTTTTTCAATTTTTCTTCGCCAACTTCAAGCATATCATCAGGAATTTTTTGCGAAAAAAGAGGAAGCTTACTGATAATACTTTTAAGCGGACCTAATTTTTTCATTGAGTTCATTTGGCTATAAAAAGTGTTTAAATCAAACTGACTAATGTCGCTAATGTTTGTATCTTCTAGTTCTTTGCTTTTTTTCAAATCTTCAATTTTTTCCATTAATGTCTGAATATCTCCGTATCCTAGAAGCTCTGAAACAAATCTTTGCGAATTAAATTGCTCAAATTGCTCCATTTTTTCACCTGTTCCAATAAAATACACTGGCGCGCCAGTCATTGCACTTGCAGTGATTGCTCCTCCGCCTTTGGCAGAAGAGTCCATTTTTGTTAAGATTACTCCATTAATTCCAACAGCATTTTTAAATAGTTCTGCTTGTTTTTTTGCACTTTGCCCAATGTCTGCACCAAGAACCAAAAAGCGATAGTCTGGTCTTATTTCTTTTGTTATATATTTTATTTCTTCAACAAGCCCTTTGTCAAGCATTGATCTTCCTGCTGTATCAAAAATCAAAACATCAAAATTATTTTTATAAGTGTTGATTTCGCTTTTCCATTTTTCTACAACCTGCTTAATGTCTTTGCTTTTTTTATCAATAAATACAGGAACTTCAATTTGTTGTCCTATTTGCTCGATCTGGTCCATTGCCCCCGGCCTTGTTGTGTCAAGTCCAAACAAAGCTGCGCGCTTTCCTTTTCGCTTGAAATATAGCGCAAGTTTACCTGCTGTTGTTGTCTTGCCATTTCCAAACAGCCCACAAAGCAAAATAGAAATAGGTTTTCCTTTTTTTAATTCAAATTTTGTTTCAGCTCCGCAAATTTTTGCAAGCTCTTTGTATAAAGTAGTAATAAGGTGGTCGCTCGCAGTAGAAATCGCATTTTCTTTTAGTACAGTTGATTTAATCTTTTCGCTGAGTTGAAACACAAGTTCTACATCAACATCTGCGCGAATAAGAGCGCGCTGCAATTCCAAAATCACTTTCTCAACTTCTTGTTTATTCAGCTGATTTTTTCCACTAATATTTTCTATAATTTTGCAAAGAGATTTGCTTAGATTGTCTAACATATGTTTTTTAATTTTTGAGTATTTTTGTGTTTAATTTTATTACTAATATCTTGCGAGGATAAAGTTAATTGTTGTTATATTAATAATTTGTTTATGATATTTATTATACTATAGCAAACCCAACAATCTATTTTTCTTTAGGTTTAGTTAAATTTGCTAAAGTTGTGTTAAAGTGACAATAGTTATTAAAAGGAAGGTATTTATAAGAGCAGATTTATTATTTTTTGTATATATTCTTTAGTCACATTATCTATCACATCTGACTTAAATATTTTTTGTATATTTTTTTCAAATGTTAAAAAGGGTTCGTAGGTTGTGGTTGAGTCAGTTGAATTATGATTTATATATTTTTTAGCAATATTGATTTATAAAAAAAATATGGTTTATAAAAGGCCTTCTTGGGATGAGTATTTTATGAAAATTGTAGACGTTGTTGGCTTGCGATCCACTTGTGACAGAGGGCGCGCAGGTTGCGTAATTGTAAAAAATAACCATATTTTATCTATAGGTTATGTTGGCTCTCCGCCAGGGTTACCACATTGCGATGAAATAGGGCATTTAATAATCAAATCAACAGAAGAAGGTGATAATTCAGGAAAATTGCATGATCATTGTGTTCGTACAATACACGCAGAACAAAATGCCATATGTCACGCAGCTAGAATGGGGGTGGCGTTAGAAGGAGCAACACTTTATGTTAAAATGGAGCCTTGTCCTGTTTGCTGCCATCTAATAATTGCTGTGGGTATAAAAAGAGTTGTGTGTCAATATAAATATCACACTGCTAAACAAACTAGAGATTTGTTTAGACAAGCAAAGATTCAACTCGTTGTTTTGGAAAATAAAGAAGTGGAATATAAAAAATAGTTTTTTTTGCTTTCTGTTATTTTATGTTTTTTGTGGGTTTGATTTTCATTTTTTTCATAACTTCATCAACTTGCTTGTGGCTATTCTCTAAACTTCCCGAATTGTCAATAAAATAATCAGATATTGCTAAAATATTTCCCATTCCTTGTTTTAGTTCGCGCCGAGTGCGTTTGTTGAAATTTGCGCGCGAATCAGCGCCTTCATCATCATATCTGTTGCGATTCTTTGATCTTTTATACCGCATATCTGCGTCTAAATTTACTGCGAGCTGTTTGAAAGGGCCTAACAATTTGTTTAGTTGTTTATAAGAGTATATTGTTTTAATTCCAGAAACTACAAACTTTTTTATATCCCTCTTTTTTTGCTTTTCAATTTTTTCAATTACTTTGTCAATAATGTATTTGTCTTTGTATTTTTTAAATAAATAGGTTGCTGCCCACAACACATTTTTTTTATTTGCAACACTCCTTTCTTGTTTAGCAAAATCCCTGACAATATTTCCTGTTTCAATATGGTAAAAACCATATTTTTCGGCAAGATGTTTTGCGATTGATGATTTTCCAGAAGAGGGCAAGCCAACAACAGCTACAACTGTTATTTTGTCTTTTGTTTTAGTGGTTTTTGTATTGCTTCCTATATTTTTAATCTTTAATTGTTTCTTGACAAGATTTTCAGCAAGGTTGTTTTTTATCTCCATATTTTTAATCTTTAATTGTTTCTTGACAAGATTTTCAGTAAATTTATTTTTATTTAATCTAATTTTTGTTATTTTTAATTTCTTGTTATCTTTAATTTTCGCTACCATCAAACAAACCCTAAAATTTTATAAATCAAATAGTTGTTGAAAATCTCTAATTTTCTTAGATCATCTGATGAGAATGCAATTATATTCTCTTTGCTAACATCTATGCCTGTATTTTTTAAAGTTGCGTAAATTATTACAAAAGTTCCAGAGCTTTTGTTTGCCAATTTAATTAATTCTGTGTCTGTCTCGATACTACAGGTTGCGTTGAGATATCTATACTCTCCGTTTGCACAAAAAGATCCAAACTCAAACAAAGGAATAAGTCCTTCTGACGGATTGTTTTTTTCAGTTATTATATATATTCGCTTCGCGCTTTTTATTCCATCAACAGACAAATTTGCGAAATTTGGCTCATTTTTTAGATTAAGCACATCTTGACAATTAGCATAAAGAGTCACATTTTTTTTGTTTAGTGTTAGATTAGATATTTGGTAAATATTAAATTGATTTTTTGTGTTAAATTGCCAGGGCGTGCCATCTATAATAAAGCTTGCAGAGGTTGCGTTTTCTTTGATCAACTGACATATTGGGGGTTGCTGATCTTGTTGAGCAAACAGCAAATAACAACACGCAACAATGCAAATTAGTCCAAATAATCCTAATATAATAAGATTTTCTTTTAAAAAACAAATTAATATAGAGGGTTGGTTTTGTGGGCAGGGTTTAGTGTTTTGATTTTTTTTATTGATTTGTTGAGATTTGTTTTTTTTATTTTTAACAAGAGTAGGAATATTTTGTTGCAAGATTTCATCTTTTTTATTTTTAATTTGAAGAGATTTGTTTTTTTGTTTAGGAGATTTTTGTTTTTTCTTTTTGCTAACCATAGTATTTTTACAAATATATTATGGTTCAGATTAATGTTTCTTACAAAGGCAAAACGCGCGCCTTTAAAATTGAAGGAGAAAATGAAAAAAAGTTATTTAACTCTAAAATTGGCGACAAAATACAGGGTGGTAGTGTTGTTTCAGATTTGTATGGCTATGAATTGCAAGTTGCTGGAGGCTCAGATAAATCAGGTGTTCCTATGAACAAATCAGTTTTGGGAATTCAGCGAAAGGGTCTGCTTTTAAATAAAAATACTGTTGGCTATGTTGGGCATGGCGAAAGAAAAGGAACCCGTCGCAGAAAACTCGTAATAGGAACCACTGTTTTTAAAGGCACTGCTCAAATTAATTGCATTGTAGTTAAAGAAGGTGAAAAGAAATTTGATGAAATTTTTGAAGCAACAAAGCAAGACAATAAAAAAGAGGTAAAGAAATGATATGTGGCGTTTTTGAGAGCAAGATGAATGTTTTTGCTTTTGATAAAACTAAATTAAGGAAAGCAAAATGAGTATCATCTCTTCTTTTGATGCTTTTATATATATTTTGGTGTTGGTGTTGATCTTAGAGGCAATTACACTTGTTTTGCAATATTTTTTAGTTGATTTTGAAGGTGTTCAAAAGGCAAAGAAAGAAATTAAAGCACTTCAAGAAAAAGCAAAACAAGCAAGCTCTAAAAAACAAACAGAAATATCTAAACAAGTGCTTATGTCTACTTTTTCAATGATGAAATATCAAAAACAATATCTTATTGCATCTTTCATATTGTTTCCTTTATTCTTTTTCTTGCTTCAAAACCCTGTTTTTATGAGCATTTTTTCTAGTATTTTGACTTTAAATGTTGATTCTATTAGGCAAGTAATTTGTTCAGGAGAAGGATGCATCAGAGGACCGGTGCTTTTTATTTTTGGAGTATCGCTTAGTTGGTTTTGGACTTATATTTTGCTTTTTATGGCAGCTTCAATAATAGGATCAAAATTGTTTTTGAAGTATTAATTAGTTGATTATAGTGTTAGCAACATATTAGATTCTTTTGTTGTTTTTGAATATTAATTGTAAGGTGTAGGCAAATATGTTTGTTGTTTTTGAATTTGATTATTTTAGAGTTTTAAGGGTTTTAAATTAAACATTATTAATTACAACAAATTACAACAATAATATATGGTAGATTTCACAATCTTTTTGCAACCACTTTATCCTGTACTCATTGCTATCTTTTTTATGGCGTTGTTGTATGGAGTTTTATCTGCATCTAAAATATTTTCAGCAAGTATTGTTACAAATGCTATACTATCTGCTACTTTTGGTTTGTTGGTTCTTTTAGTGGTATGGGACACTAATGAAGAGGCTATTACTGGCTTTTTTGGGGTTTTGCCGATTTTGCTGATAATTTTATTAATTACAATAATAATTTTAGGAATGTTTGGCATTGATATGAAGACACTTATGGGTGACTTTAACCTTAAATATTATTTAGAGAGAAGATCTGAAGCAAAAGTAACTGGTTTAATTATTAAAGGAGTAATTTATCCTTTAATAATTGGTTTTATTTTTTGGTTTTTGATTGAATTTGTGTTTGTGCCCTTAAAAATGTTTGAGGTAAATCCTATTACTAGTCTTTTACATGCGTTTTTCACTCCAGATATATTTATCACTATTGTGATTATTATTAGTATGATTGCTTTGATGTGGTATTTTGTTAAGTCTGATTGAAAATAGAATTCTTTGAATGTTTGGGTTCTGTGAAAACTATTGGGGTTTTCTTATTAAACAATTATTATAATCTTTACACTCTAGAATTCTTTGAATGTTTGGGTTCTGTGAAAACTATTGGGGTTTTCTTATTAAACAATTATTATAATCTTTACACTCTTTGCTCGCAAAGTATCAGGGGGGGGAATTGAACCCCCGACCTCTAGATTATGAGTCTAGCGCTCTAAACCAACTGAGCTACCCTGACTTAAATTTTTTAAAACACATGACAACTATTAAAACAAACAAAACAAAAAAATCACAACATACTTGAATATTCAAATTTCAAATAGCGACACAAACCAATTATTTATTTTTTGTCAACTTCTCTAACTTTTCTTGTGCTTGTTGTATTGTGCGCTCCAAAACTTCTTTTATCTTTTTTCCATCTTCTATGCGGTGCTCATATCCAACAAGAACATCTGCGCGCTTTTTCTTAATCATAACATCTCCAATAATTTGAAAGACCTCGTCATCAGTCAATTTTTTAAGTTCTTCATAAATTTCTGTAAAAACCACAATGCGTTGCTCAATTTCTTGCAGTTGATGACTGCATTGGTAAGCTGTTTGTTGGTTTAGTGCTATTTCTTGTTCAACTTTATTTTCAGGAGAGTCTTGTTTGTTAGGAGTTTTTTCTACCATATTATTTATATAATAATATTTATATAATACATTTACAACAAAAATAATATGGCAAACAGTTTAGAAGAACCGCTTTTTTGGGCAGATAATTTAGCACGAAGAATAATTAATAAGCGACCTAACAAGTTATTTTATACTATTGAAGCAGGTATTACACCAAGTGGAAATATGCATATTGGAACTTTGCGAGAAGTGATGATTTGCAGTTTTGTTGAGCGCGCGCTTCTCGATCTTGGCAAAAGTGTGCGCTTTCTTTTTATATGGGATGATTATGATCGTTTAAGAAAATTACCCTCTGATCTTCTCAACAGAGAAGAAATGCAGAAATATCTTTACTTTCCTGTTAGCAAAGTTTTTGATCTGTGGGGGTGCCATTCTTCTTGGGCAGAGCATTTTGAAAAACCGTTTGAAGACCAGCTTAAAATTATAGGAATTAGTCCAAAGTATATATATCAATCTGTAGAATATACAAAGGGCACATATGCTGAAGAATGTTTGCGCGTACTTGGGAATAAACAAACAATTACTGAAATTTTAAACAAGATCAAAACAAATAAAACAGCTGCTGAGGATTTTTTGCCAATTCAAATTTATTGTGAAAAATGCAGCAAGGACACAACACAAATTATTGAAAATCAAGGAATAAATTATAAATATTCTTGTTCGTCTTGCGGTTTTGAGGGGGCAGTTAATATATTAAAGGATTTTCATTATAAATTAGGTTGGAGAGTTGATTGGCCTATGAGGTGGAAATTTTATGATGTTGATTTTGAATCTAGTGGAAGTGATCATTCAGTAGCTGGCGGTTCGTTTGACACAGGAAAAGAAATTATAAATCAAGTCTGGGCGCGCGAACCACCCCTTCACCAACATTATGGTTTTATTATTGGGCGAGAAGGAGGCAAGTTGTCAAAATCAGTTGGTGGAAACATAAGTCCTGGCGATTTGTTCGAAGTATTTTCTCCATCAATAGTGCGGTTTTTATTTGCAAGGGCGCGGCCTGAAACAGAGTATAGCATTGTCATTGACGATGAGAGTTATTTAAAAACATTTGCTGATTTTTTCAAGCACGAAGACATATATTTTAATTCAAATAATATTCGGCAAGGAATAAGTGAAAAGAATATAAAACAGTTTTGCCGTATTTATGAAATGAGTGTTGTTGGAACACCAAGTGTCATAAAACCAGTGCAACCTGACATTCGCAATCTTGTATTTTTGATGAATTTTTTCCAAACACCTCAAAAAGCGCTTGCTTATCTTAAAAAAAACCACAAAATTAAATTAAGTGTAAATGACGAAGAATTGTACTTGCAATACATGACTTGCTGTCAAAATTGGCTAAAAAAATATGCTCCTTCAAAATATAAATATAAACTTAGGCAGGGGGTAGATCAAGAAATTAAAAAGCAAATATTACCTTTTGAAATTGAAATAATAAAGCAAATTATAAAACTACTAAATCAGCCAAAAGTAAGTGATGAGCTTATAAAAACAAAACTTGAACAAATTACAACAGCAGATGCGCTTGACAAAAAGGCATTTTATGCTAAGATTTATCAAATATTGTTCAGAAAAGACGAAGGTCCAAACTTTGCAGGTTTTTGCCAATACATAGGAAAAACGAAAATAGTTAAAATTTTAAAAGAATACATAAAAAAAGAATCAGAAACAGATAATAAGATTATAGAAGAACATAAAGACAATATAAAAAAAGAAAAAGCAAAAAGAAGAATCAACAAACCAGAAAAAGAAAAGAGTGCATAAAAAGCGCGCAGCCTAAGTAAAAGAGCAAATTTTGCCAAAATAATTTATATATTATTATGTTATTTAATAATATATAGATATAAAAATAAAACAAACAAAAAAGATTAGTAATGCATATAACCACTTTGTTTGTTGGGCTCGTAGCTCAGCCTGGTAGAGCAGCAGACTTTTAATCTGTTGGTCGCGGGTCCAAATCCCGTCGAGCCCACTTAAAAACAAAAAATCAAGAAAAACAAACAAAACTAATGTTATATTGCTTTTGTCGTTTTCTGGAAGAGTAAATTTGCATCTTCTCCTTTTTTTCATTTATATCTTGCTGAAGTTCATATAAAACTTTAAATTTTTTAATCCCTTTTTTATATCATACATTCTTTTCAGTAATAATTCCCCTTTCTTTTGGTTTATTTGTTGTTCTAATTTTAGCTTTTTTTTGTTCAACTTTTATATGTTAGACTTCCTTTAGATTGTAATTTTATTTCACCCGACAAATTTCTCCAATTTCTATTAAGTTCTGTTCGGTCTAGGCCTTTAATAAATATTTATCTTTATTTATAAATTTATATAAAATATATATTGGTTTTCTTTCTCTTTTTTTACTTTTGGGTTTTTAATCTTTATTTTTTATTCTATTTTTTTAGCTTTCTTCTTTTTTTTCTTTTTCTGGTTGTTTTTTACCTTTAATTGTAATATTATCTGTGTTTCTGCTGATTTTATCAGTGATCGCAGTCAGTTTTTTTACATTATCTACAAAAACAGGAAGTATTTTTTCAACAATATTGCTCATTGCAACTAGTTCTGCTGTTAATTTTTGGATGTGTTCATTCAAGGTTTTTGTTTGTTCTGTTAATTCAATGTCATTGCGTTCAATCGCAGAATTAATGTGCTTAGTTGTTACTTCTATTGCTTTGATTTTTGCTGAAGTTTCTTTTTGTGACTCATTAATTTCATCTGCAAAGGTCTCATATTGTTTAAGTTTTTCAGCTACAATAATCTCAACTATTCTTTCTAATTCTAACTTAATTTCTGCAATTATTTCGCCCTTTGCTTTTGCAATTCCATCAGCAATTTCCTGTGAGATGTTTGAGGTTGTAATGTTTTGACTGCTTTCTATTTTCATTTCTGAATCAAGATAGGGTGGGGGCAAATTTGTTTGAGGATGTGGCAATGAGGGAATGACATTTACAGGGATGTTTTTTGAAACAGGAACTTCGAAATTTTGTGAGCTAGAAACAGGAAGAGAATATGGACTTTGCTGGACTTTTTTTGATTCGACTGGCGTTGGCATTAAAGGTTGTGTTTGTGGAAAAGATGGAGGAGGTATATTTTGTAAATCAGGTAAGGTAGGAGGTAGGGGTTGTTGTAGAGGTTTATTTTGTTCTTCGATAATTCTCTTTAATTCTGCTTGAATTATTGCTTCCTGAATATCTGTCATTGAAATACCTTCATTAGAAAGGCCAGCTATGATTTGCTTGTTAGTGTACCCATTTTGTTTTAATGCAAGTACTTTTTGTAACAAGGCACCTTTTTCCATATATTATTTATATAATGGTTAAGGGTTTGTATCGCAAATTTTTATAAATTTTTGCTTTGTAAAAATAGTTTATGCCTTACAACCCGTTAAAAACAGAAAAAGAAATCCTTAACTTTTGGGAAAAAGAGCAAATCCCGCAGAAAATAACAGATTTTCAAGCGAACTTTGTGCGAACTGGTCGCAAGTTTTATGTTCTTGATGGACCCCCTTTTTTAACTGGGGTTCCGCATTTAGGTCATACACTAACATCTACACTTAAAGATGTAATTTCAAAATTTAAACAAATGCAAGGTTATGCTGTTTGGTGGCAGCCAGGATTTGATACTCACGGCCTTCCGATCGAGGTTAAAGTTGAAGAAAAATTAGCAATTCATTCTAAGCAAGAAATTCGAAAAAATGTTAGTGCATTTATAGCAGAATGCCAAGAATATACTAATCATGGACTTGAAGTTTGGTCACCATTATATAAAAAATTAGCTTGTTGGCGTGGATGGAAACAACCATATTTAACAAAATCTAATGAATTTATTGAAAGTGCCTGGTGGACTTTTAAACAACTTTATAACAAAGATTTATTGCGATGGGGGGAAAAGCCAGTATGGTGGTGTCCTCGTTGCCAAACTGTTTTAACAGGATATGAATCTACAGACGCATATCGCGACAAAACAGATCCTTCAATTTATATTAAATTTCCTATTGTCAATAAAAAAAATGAATTTTTGCTTGTTTGGACAACAACACCTTGGACATTAGCAGCAAATGTTGCTATAATTGCGCACCCAGATGAAATTTATATAAAAGCAAAATATGATGATGAGATTTTAATCTTAGCAAAAAAAAGAATAGAACCCATTGCTGAAGAATCTAAAAATACAAATTATGAAATCCTCGAAGAATTTATAGGAAAAAACCTTGATGGCTTGGAATATTTGCCGATCATTGACTGCAATCAACAGCGCGAACTTTCTAAAAATCTCAAAACCCACAAAGTTTATCTTTCAATTCCTTTACTAAAGCAAAAAGCAGCAGGAAAAATTGCAGCAAAAAAAGAAATTGAACAAGAAATTGATTTTAGTCATGTGGTTGATATGGAAACAGGTTCTGGATTAGTACATTGCGCGCCAGGACACGGAGATGTTGATGCTAAAATTGGAAAACACTATGGCTTGTTATCTGTTTCTCCTCTTGACGACGAATGCAAATTCACTGAAAAAGTTGAACAATGGCGGGGGGTTTTTGTAAAAGATGCTGACAAATCAATTATAGAACATCTTGATAAAAACAATAAACTTTTTTTCAGCACAACAATTACACACTCTTATCCTGTTTGCTGGCGATGTAAGACTCCTTTAATAACAAGATTAAGCAATCAACTTTTTCTTAATATATCTTCACTAAAACCAAAAATGAAAAAATTCGCAAAAGAAGAAGTATATTGGAGTCCAAAATTCGCAGAAACACAATTTTTGAATTGGATTGATGAAGCTGATAATGATTGGCCAATTTCGCGCGACAGAGTTTGGGGGATTCCAATTCCTTTATGGAAAGATGAAGATGGAAATGAAGAAGTAATTGGCTCAATTAAAGAATTAAAAGAGAAAAGTACAGAAAATTTGCCTGAAAATTTAGATTTGCATTTAAATAGAATAAGTAGCATCAAAATAAAAAGCAAATCAGGAAAAGAAATGAAACACTGTGGATATACCTTGGATGTTTGGTTTGATTCAGGGTCAGCGGGCTGGGCTTCACTTCATTACCCATTTTCAAATATAAAAGAGCAAATTAACACTCCTGATTTTATTGCAGAAGGAGAAGATCAGATTCGCGGGTGGTTTTACAGCCAAATGGTGCTATCAACAGCAGTTTTTGATCAGCCAGCGTACAAAAAATGTTTGATGAGTGCATTTGTTTTAGATGAAAAAGGTGAAAAAATGTCTAAAAGTTTAGGAAATGGTGTTGATCCCCAAGATGTAATTCATAAATATGGGTCTGATTTGCTTAGATTGTATCTTTTATGGGATGCTCCGTGGGACAGATTAAAATTTAACACAAAAATTCTTAGCAAAGGAATAAAAAACATAATTATAATTGATAACATACTTAACTTTTACAAAACATATTGTGAAAAAAATACAGGTAAAATAAACAGCGATGATCTAAAAAAAGAAGACAAATATATTTTGTCCAAAATAAACAGCGATGATCTAAAAAAAGAAGACAAATATATTTTGTCCAAAATAAACAATTTAATTAAAAGCACAACACAAGACCTTGAAGATTTACAGCCCCATTTAGCAATCAAAAAAATTATTAATTTTGGCGTAAATGATTTAAGCAGAAATTATATAAAAGCAATAAGAGAACGCATTAAAGAGAATAAAAAAGAAAAAAACAATATTTTATTAGTTTTATATTATGTTCTTGATCGCTATTTAAGATTGATGGCTCTTTTTGTACCTTTTTTTGCAGAATATTGCTGGAATCAGATCGGAAAAACAGAATCAATTCACTTACAAACATGGCCTATATTTAACAACACTTTAATTAACAATCAAATTGAGCAGACCTATGAGTTATTTGAAGAAATTCAAGAGCGCGCAAACTTCTTGCGAAATGAAAACAAACTTTCATTGCGTTGGCCAATTGAAAAGCTTACAATCGAATTTTCTAAGCAAGGAGACAAGCAAATGCGCGCGCTTGTTGAAGAAAATCGCGACAAAATAAAAAAAGACGGGAATACAATTAATATTGAAATAGTAGAAAAAGAAACTGAAAAAGATATAATGATAAATTACAAAACACTTGGAAATAAATACCGCGAATTGCTAAAAAAGATTGAAGAATATGTTAAAAGCAATCCTAAAATCATTGAAAAACTTCCAACAACAATTGAGATTGAAGGACAAGACATAACACTTGAGACAGATGACATTATATTAAGATCTGTGCCTGTAAAAGATAAAACTCTTTCTATTAAAGATAATTTCAATCTGCGAATTTCAACAAAAGAAACAGATGAAGTCAAAGAGCTGCGACTTTTGGCAGAATTAAAGCGCGCGATTCAAATAAATCGAAAAGACGCGAACCTAAATATAACTAACAAAATCAATTTAAAAATAAAGGGCCCTAATTTTTTAAAAAAGTTTGAAAATGAAATTAAAGATGCAGTTGGGGCAAAAGATATTGGGTTTGTTGATATGTCATTGAAAAAAAGAGCAGAATATAATGGAATTGTAGCTGAGTTTGAGTTTTAAGTATTTTGGTTTTTAAGTGCTCGTATATTGCTTTTAAATACTTTTGGTTTTAAGTATTTTAGGTTTTTAAATATTTTGGAGTGATTTGATAGGGTTTTCTTGGATTTTTACCTACAAAAGTGTAGAAAACGCGCATTTTTAAAATTTGAAATATACTTCTTAGTGTTTGTTTTTTTATTATTTTTTTGGGGTTTTTAAATACTCTGATATAATAATAATATGGTAGAGGAAACGAACAAAACGAACGGGAAAGAGGAAACGAACAAAACGAACGGGAAAGAGGAAAAAGAAGAGAGCCCGCCACTTTTTTTAACCGGAAAAAACAAAGAGACAATAGAAAACAAAAAAATTATTAAATCTATTAAATCAGAAGAAAACGAAATAGGAATTCATTTAATAAATGCCTCAGACAACACCCTAACAAACAACACAGCAAATTCAAATAGTGAGGATGGAATTTCTTTATCTTCTTCCTCAAACAACACCCTAACAAATAACACAGCAAATTCAAATAATCATGGAATTTCTATAAATTCTTCCTCAAACAACAACACCCTAACAAACAACACAGCAAATTCAAATAGCTATGGTGGAATTATTTTAAAACATAACTCAAACAACATCCTAACAAACAACACAGCAAATTCAAATAAGAAGTATGGAATTTATTTAAATTCTTCCTCAAACAACAACACCATAACAAACAACACAGCAAATTCAAATATAATGTCTGGAATTTATTTACAACATTCCCCAAAAAATACCCTAACAGACAACACAGCAAATTCAAATAGTGATAATGGAATTTATTTACTTTATTCCTCAAACAACAACACCTTAACAAACAACACAGCAAATTCAAATAGTTGGGGTGGAATTTCTTTATCTTCTTCCTCATACAACACCCTAACAAAAAACACAGCAAATTCAAATAGTGATAATGGAATTTATTTATCTTCTTCCTCATACAACACCCTAACAGACAACACAGCAAATTCAAATAGTGATAATGGAATTTATTTAAATTCTTCCTCAAAAAACACCTTAACAAACAACACAGCAAATTTAAATGATAGGGATGGAATTAAGATATGGTTGTCCTCAAATAATTTCTTAACAAACAACACAGCAAATTCAAATAAGAAGTATGGAATTTATTTATTTTATTCTTCAAACAACATACTTATAAATAATATTAGTTGTTTTAATGAAAAGGCAGGACTTTCTATATGTGGGGGCAATAATAATTATTTAATTAATCCTATAAGTATTGGTAATGGGGAGAGCGATATTAAAACACATACCTCATTAAATACAACACATGCCTCATCAATAAATACAACTATTATAGATCCAATAATTGGATCTTGGAATCTTGATCTTGAATTACAAGAAAATACAAAAATAATAATTACTCCTGATTATTATAATAATTTTGAAAATGCTTCTAACAGAATTACTAAATCATACAACAAAACACAAGAATACATATCGTCAGAAATTGCAAGAAGGGAAGAAGAAATTGCAAATTTAAATTCAAAAGGTATAAAAAGTACTAAAAAGCAAAAAGAATATTTCGAAATACTAAAAAGACCTATTGAAACACAAAAAAAACAGATTGAAGCACAAAGAAAATATGCTGAAACACAATACAATACAATAAAAGGGAAGATAAATATTGATAATTTGAATTATACACAAATACTGCCCAACAAAGAGAAGATTAAATATAGTATATATAATGATGAGGAAGGCATAGGTGAAAGTCTTATTACATATATTAATACTATTAGAGATGATACTACTAAAGTAGATGTAAAAGAAAAGAATAATATTGGAAATGATACTACTAACGTAGATAATAGAGGTATATTTGAGAAAGTAGATGAGTTAACAAAAGAATTATACAAATTATACCCTGACCCAGAATCTTCTACGCAAGAAGAATTAACTATTTATATTCCAGAATCTTGTGAAAAAATCCATAAAAAGTTAGTTGAAAATACTCCAAGTATGTAAAACTCACAAACATTGTCAAAATTAGTAATTATTAAAAATATTGCTTTTGTTTGTTTTATTGCTTTATAAAAATTTATGGCTGTTTTATTTGGAACTGCTGGCGTGCCGATTTCTGCTAAACAAACAAAAACAACAGGTGGAATTAAAGCAGTTAAAGATTTGGGTTTAGATGTTCTTGAAATTGAGTTTGTGCGCGGCATTTATCTTGATGAAAAAAAAGCAAATGAATGCAAAGAAATTGCATCAAAAAACAATATTATTTTAACTGTTCATGCACCATATTTTATAAATTTCAATTCAGATGATTTAAATATTGTCAAAAAAAGCCAGGGATTCATATACCAAAGCGCTAAAATAGGTTGGCTTGCTGGTGCAAAATGCGTTGTTTTTCACCCTGGCTTTTATGGAAAAAAAACAAAAGACGAAACATACAAAACAATAAAAACAAATTTACAATTTGTTATAAAACAAATTCAAAAAGAAAACATAAATATTACTTTCTGCCCTGAAACAATGGGAAGAGTAAGTCAATTTGGAACAATAGATGAAATCTTACAATTAAGTGTTGATATACCAAATGTTAAGCCTTGCTTAGATTTTGCTCATATGTGGGCGCGCACAATGGCTAAAACAACAACCTTTTCTGAAAAATGCGTGAGTGAAATGGCTAAAACAACAACTTTTTTAGAAAATACAGAAAAAGCAAAAGAGGTTGACGGCCGCGTATTTGCAACAGAAATCCTTGAAAAAATTGAAAAAACACTTGGAAAAGATGCGCTCAAGCATCTACACATTCATATGGCTGGTGTGGCTTACAATAAAAATGGCGAACACAACCACGAAACACTTGAAGAGTCAAAATTTCCTTGGCGCGAAATTTTAGATGTTTTGAAAGAAAAGGAAATAAGTGGCACTATTATCAGCGAGTCCCCAAATATAGAACTTGATGCTATTCGCATGAAAGAATATTGGAAAAAACATTAAGCGCTTGTGGTCTAGTGGCAAGACAAGAGCTTCCCAAGCTTTTAACCTGAGTTCAAATCTCAGCAGGCGCATCAAATTTGTTATAAAAATATATGGCGAGCAACAAAATTCTTATGCCTGGCGAAACTGCTGGGTTAATGTCTTTTAGTGAAAATACTTTGTCAAAAATTCAAATTCCTCCGCTTATTATTATTGGAATATGTCTTCTTTTAATCGCAATTTTTTGGCTTTTTCGCTATTAGTTTTCTCAATTTTGTAACAAATCTATTAATAATTGTTTTTTATGTATAGTTGGATTTGTTATCTGTTATCAGAAACGACATTTGTTATTAAAAAAATTGTTGTTCAAAAAGTAAAATTAATTGAGTTCTTTTAAACAAACATAATAAAATTATGATATTACATGCACATCAAAATAAAGTTTGTACGAGCAAGAGGGTACTAATGGCATTGAAACAAAGTTTCAAAACATTATTTTCTAAGGAAAGAAAATAATGGCATTGAAAAATGTAATTTTTCAAAACATTATTTTTTTAGGAGATAAAAAATAATGGCAAAAAAAGCAAGAAAAGGAGGGCATATTATGAAAGGCTTTCCTAGCCGTAGTTTGCCGAAAAATTCATTTGTTAAAGTGGTTGATAACTCAGGAGCTAAAGAAATTAAAATTATTGCAGTTAAAGGTCATGTAACTACTAAAAAACGAATGCCTGCAGCCAGAGTTGGAGATATGGTTTGGGGTAGCATAACTGCCGGTGATGTCAAAATTAAAGGAACTGTGTTAAATGGTGTTGTTGTAAGAGCAAAAAAAGAATACCGCCGCGCAAACGGATGGCATGTTAAATTTGAAAGCAATGGAATTATTTTAATTAATGCAGACGGAACACCAAAAGGCACAATTATTAAAGGACCTGTGGCGCGCGAAGCAATTGAATTTTTCCCTGAAATAGGCAAGATTGCAAAGAGTGTTGTGTAAAAACAAACAAAATTGTGAAATTTAAATATTTTGAAAAATACAAAACAAAACAGGTTATTATCAGAAATTAAAATTAGAATATCTTATCTAAATTAAATTTTATTAAGAAAAAATACTTAGATATAGAGAAATAAATATTATTGCACGGTATTTGAACAGAAGAGCATATGTAAGGAACAATAAAAATTAATATTGGAAAAAATAGAAGAATACCTGAAATTCGCAAGAAATTTAAAAAAAGTAGAAAAGAATAAAGAAGTAGAAAAGAATAAAACATTAAAAGTATTAAAAAAGATATTAAAATATACAAAAAACCAACCCTAAAATTATTTTAAAGTTCTTTCTTTTAAGTAAATTTATATTGGTTTTATTCGTAATAGTATATAAGCAAGTGAACTAAATAAGTATATGGTAGTATAGTATCTAAGGGCATTATGCTTTTAATATTTGCTATCAGCTTACTTGGCTTTTTTTAAATTGCAGTCAAGACATACAAACTAATTTCAAACAAAAAAAGAATTCTAAACAATGATGCGAGTTGCAAAACAACAGCAACAATGAGAGAATTCAAAGGAGGACAATAAAATGTCTAAATTAAAAAAAATAATTGGCGCAACTGCTTTGGTTGCTACTTTAGGCTTTGCTGGTGCAACAACTTTTGCAGCTGATTTATCAGATATTCCAGGTGCAATGATTTCTGACCATGAAATGCCTACCATTGTCATTGGGCAAGATGCAAAAGTGGCTGATGTTTTATCAGCTATTGATGTTGCAGCTGTCTTGGCAAATGTCAAAGAAGAATCAACTACAGGTGCAGGAACTGTTGAATTTTCAACAGCAAGTGGCACTGCTTCAAACACAAAAATTGAAACACCTAATATTGGCACTTCAAAAGCCTTTTCAGATATTGCTTTATCAGGTGGTAAGGTAAAATATACTTTAAATGACAATGACGAAGAAGTTGACTTTAAAACCTATATAAGTGTAGAAAATACTACAACAGGATATGATACTGACAATGGTATAAAAGCAAGTGTTGCAGTTAAAAATTTTAAATACACTATTGACTTTACAAAAACAAATGCAGATGGTGTAAATGTAAATGATATTATAAACACAGGTACAACAAATAAAGAAATAAATATCTTTGGTGGATCATATACCTTAGATGCACTTACTTCATCTGAAATTTCTTTTAGTCCAGGAGTAGAACAAA
>Ga0210036_1002476_pt1 | contig 19562 bp, 18 predicted proteins | sample CryGeymeta201515_FD_185469 | JGI IMG/M metagenome (GOLD analysis project Ga0210036, IMG submission 185469) | Groundwater microbial communities from Crystal Geyser aquifers in Utah, USA - Crystal Geyser metaG 2015-15 (SPAdes) (version 2) | ecosystem: Environmental > Aquatic > Deep subsurface >...
TTCTGCTGGAGTACAAAAGGTCTAGATTTTGATGGTGCCGAGTTAAATGTTATCCACGAATGGACTTGAATGCCCAGGTGGGATGTCTGGATCCGTGAGATATCTACAAAAATCTAACTTCATGTAAGTATCCCGGCCAAAATTGGCAGACTAAATTATTCTCGCTATAATTCAGTTTAAAACTCTTATTTATTATTTATTTCATCGCACTCTACTAGCTAGGTAGAAATAGCCAGTAGAGAAGCACAATCGATGCTACCACCTTAGACTACAAGCAGATTTGACAAGTAGACTGTTACGATAAACGCATACCACAATACAACGACAGCATTCGACCATGTCCGAAGACTCCAATTCCTCGTCGGATTCTTCAACTCTACCGCCGTGGAGGAAGTCAGGTTCGGGGCCACCTGCTGCTGTTGTTAGCTCCGCCAGCGAGGCCGAAGACAGTGACGAATCAATTCCTGAGTGGAAGAAGAAGTTGAATACCATGAAATCGAAACCGACAAGCCCAAATAAGCCCAAACCAGCCCAGGAAAAAGAGGGAGAGCCTGAGCCAGAATGGATGAAAAAATACAAGACGATGAAGGAAAAAAGTTCCCCCCAACAAATAGACAGTCAGTCGCTGCACTCGAAGCAAGCAGTCGAGGAGGATCTTCCTGAATGGAAAAGAAAACTGATGGCAATGAAAGCCAAAAGTAGTCCGTCTCCCGAAACCAACGTGAAGGAAGCCTCCAGTGACGATAATATCCCAGAGTGGAAAAAGAAGTTTAATGAAATGAAACAACGAGAATCGACAACTGAGTCATCGGAGCGCACAGAAACGAATGCCAGGGTTGCCAAGGTCTCCGGGACATCTAGCGAGCAGAAAGATAGCAGCGTTGAACATGGCTTAGATTCAGATCAGCCAACTCAAACGGATAGCAATGATCTGGATAGCTCAATTCAAGAACCTCGTCCGAAAGACGTTGTCGAGGTATTTGAGGATGAACCCGTGGGCGGGAATGACGAAGAAGAGGAGTACATACTCGAAGAGTACGAGGATGGCGACCCTTCGGAGAGGGACAACATTTACGCAGGCGTACCTGTAGGACCAGGTGACACTGAAGACGATCCCATTATTGACGAGATTATCGATCAGGAGGGATACATTATTGAGGAGATCGTGGAGGACGAGGACGGCGAGACAATCGAAGAAGAAGAAATTGTCATGGAAGAGGAAATTGTTTCCATGCCAACAGTTTCTCCAAGTTCAAATGCGCACGCTTTTACTTCAACACCAGCATCAGCGCCCGATGACGAGGCACATGCCTTTTCACAAGTCCATCGTCCCATTCCACAGACTTCAATTTCAACCTTTCAACCGAGTCAATCGACTTCCTTCAGTGCCTATAGGCCTCCGATTCGAATAGCACAGTCGTCTGGTCCTTTACTGCCTGATCCTGGTGGTAGTCACAGTGTGGCCAGTGTTCGAATTGAGCCGGATGGATTTTTTCCTACGAGCGAAGAATTCAATAGTGTTTCATCTAACGTTGGACCAAGAAATCAGGTAGCTTTGTTAGCGCTTCAAAAATCGAAAGATGACGACGATGAAAGCAAAGGCGAAAACGAACGCTTTTTTGACGAAGAAGACCAGGGCTATGTGGTAGTCGAAAAATATCGAGAACGTGAGAATCCTTGGTTGATGGCTTTAGTGTGCCTTCTCTTCTTGGGGCTCTTAGTTGCTGCTATTTTGCTCATTCTAGCGCTTGTAGGGGCGCCCCCATTCGATGATGACGACGGTGAAAACGGTGGCACGCCTACAATGCCCCCTTCGATGTCCCCTACGATGTCGTCTACAACTACTGATTTCGTAGGGGACCAGCCCACCACCCCCATGGCTCCCTACGTTCCGGGCCAGTGTCCTGTCTCTGGGCAAATTAACCCCAATATTATTTCACAGTGTGAATGCGACGGGGAGATTACGGAGCTTGAGACTGACGTTCGGGCCAAATACGATGCCCTTGTTCAAGATTTTGTGCGCCAAATTTATCCCAGCTGGTCATTCACCATCGAATCTTGTGACCCTGCAAACATGGCAGTTGTCTGGCTTGCTACTGGTTTTCAAGATGATGAAACAGACCTCTTGCAGAGATATGTCATGTCATTTATGTACTACAACAATGATGGGACGGAGTGGGAATCGCAAGATAGTTGGTTGACAGATGCTGATGTGTGTACGTGGTATGGACTAGCTTGCACCAATCAGCTGATTGCTCTTTTGGCTCTGGAAGATAACCGAGTCTCTCGCTCGGTAAGTACGAAGATCGATTTTTGTTAATTGTGAAAAAAGGAGTACAGTAAAGTCTTACGCTTGCACTCTCTCTATGCACGCCTCAGCTGCCCTGGGAATTGGGTCTCTTGGGTGGACTCCAGGTGCTAAATTTTGATCAAAACATGCTGAGCGGAACGATTCCTGGTGAACTATTTTTACTGCCAATTGTTCAAGAAATATCCCTATCGTCCAATCAGTTGGTAGGGCCTCTGCCAGCAGAGGTCGCAGCAGCATCTAACCTTAAAGTGCTTCGGGTGGATGACAATCAGTTTGGCGGGGAAATCTCAAGGGACCTTGGTGGTGCGACTTCCCTTACCTCACTTGATTTGAGCTCCAATGAATACACAAAAGAGATCCCAACTGAGCTTTTTCGGCTCACTCGACTAGAAACTTTGAACTTGGAATCAAATAGACTTCTTTCTGGCCGCATTCCTACCGAATTTGGACTCTTTACCGATCTCCAGTCCTTGTCGATATCAGACACCAACATAAGAGCTAGAATACCGAGCGAGTACGCAGCACTCACAAAACTTACAGATCTTCGAATGTCAAATACACTTGTGGGGGGGAATATACCAGAAGAAGTACAGAGTCTTCAAGAGGTTGTCACAATTGATCTTGGCGACAGTAGATTCCGACAGACAATTCCAAGCATCCTTGGAAACTTTCGAAATATGAGTGAGTGTGCGTGTGCATGGTGATGAATTGGAATGTCTTTCAAGCAGCTAACCCTGGTTTCGTGTACATTTAATCACAGCTGTACTTTTGCTGAATGACAATGGTTTGACAGGCACCATCCCATCTGAACTGGGGCTACTAACAAAACTTACAATACTTTCGCTCCACGGGAATGAGCTATCGGCAACGGTCCCTTCAGAGCTCGGTCGATTGAATCTTCTAAAAATACTGTCCATTGAAATGAATCCTATGCTGACGGGTCGAATTCCTAGTGCTATTTGTGAGTTACGGAATAGAGCCCTCGGCACTTTTACAGTGGATTGTCCGACACGAGAAGAAGCTCCAATTTGTCCCATACCATCGTGTTGCACTTCCTGTAACCCTCTGTCAAAGTCCCCTGGTTTCTTGGCACGCGCTGGATATCCTGGTTTTATTGCACAAATGGGATACACGAGGAATGAAACGAAGCTGCTGCCCTGATGAGCGCCACGAGAGGGCGTGTCTCCTGTTAAAATAAATCCTTTTAGAAGATAGAAGACACAGTTAGAAGGACTGCAATGGGAAATCTGATTTACAAGACTTGAAAAATGCTGTCAAGTCTAAACAGCATTTGCCCGCAAGCGTTTGGGCCACAGTATTCAGTTGTTACTATTGGCTAATAAAGCACTCAGGGGTGCTTCAGTAGCTACTATTGATAGCATTTGCGTTGTCAGCACTTGTGGACATCAGGAAGTTTTTAACATTACCAGGTACTAGACTCCTCCTACTACTACTAGCTACTGAGTACTCTAGCTACTACTCTCTAGTAGCAGTAGCTACTCAGTAGTAGCTAGTATTATTCTTACTAGTACTGCTAGCTACTAGGTCTACTACTAGCTATTACTCTCTACATTGCTACGACTACTAGCCACTTAGCTTTAACTCTATCTGTGGAGTCCGATTAGCAGCTTTTTACGACGGACAATTTTGGCATCGAAATCTCTTGTCGACCTATGAAACTATGCCCAACAAACGAATACACATACGTTCTTGCTCTCCAAATTCTTTTGGCTCCAATACCAAACTGTTGTAGAAAGGTTAAATAAGATTTTAATTGGGGTCAGCTAAAAAAGTTGATAAATACGAACCATCCTATAGTGTAGTTTCTTGCTCATCTCCTATTTCCTGGGTATCTTTCTTCTCCATCGAGCACAAGCACCATGCGAATGCCAATTCCCACTCGAACGAGCTGGAAGCCGCCATCGACGGAAGCCCCCGCTTTAGCCGCTGAGCCTAATGACACAGAGGTAGAAGCGGATGCAGAGATTGAAGCTGAGTCTTCGCTAGCTCCATCATCTTCGCCTGTCCCACTTCCAGAGACTACCAAACCTGCCTCTACTCCCGCCACTGTCCCGGAACCAGAACCAGCTGTAATAGAGACAACCTCTTCACCCGCACCTGTGCCAGCTACTACTGATGAAGATAATATCCCAGAGTGGAAAAAAAGGTTCATGGAAAGGCAGAAACGCGTATTAGCTACCTCAGATCCGTCGCCTGCACCTGCCCAGGTTCTAGAGACTACCACGTCCGCCCCTGTCCAGGAAAGAGAAGCAGAGATAAAGGAGCCATTTCCTGTACCTGTACCTACACCTGTGCCAGCTTCTTCTGACGAAGATAACGTCCCAGAGTGGAAAAGAAAGTTGATGGAACGGCAGAGACGAGTATCAGCTGTTTCAGACCCATCGCTTGCACCTGTCCCAGCACCTGCCCCAGAGCCAGAAGCTATCACGCCGGCGCTTGCCCCAGAGCCAGAAACTGCCGCGCTTGCACCTGCCCCAGAGCCAGAAGCTACTACGATTGCACCTACCCCAGTTCCGAAATCGACTGCGGCTGCGCCTGTCCCGGTTCCAGAGACTACTGCGCCTGCACCTGCTCCAGTTCCAAAAGCGACTGCGCCTGTCCCAGAACCTACTACGCCAGTACCTGTCCCGGTTCCAGAGGCTACTGCGCCTGCGCCTATCCCGGAGGAAATTGAAGAAGAGACGGCCCGTGCGCCTATACCTGCACCTGTCCCAGCTCCAATGCCTTATTCTGCTTCTATGCCAGCACCTGAGATTCAGGAAGAGCTCAAAAGAGACGAGGAGACAAACTATCAATCGACTGACTCGCCTGTTACCGAAAAGGGACAAGCTCCAGCCCCGATCCCAGCTCCAGCCCCAATCCCAGCTCCAGCTCCCTTACCGCTAGCCGAAACTGCCGATGTTGTGGAAGAAGAAGTTGTCGAAGAGGTCGTGGACAAGCAGGAGCGAGGCATAGATGAAGCATATGCAATGAACGAAGAGTTCGGCTCGGCTGAATTGGCACTTGAAGCTGACAGCGAAGAGGTTGTCGTTGAGGAGGAAGAGGAGGAGGAAGAAGAGGAAGAAGAAGAAAACCTAAGTTTTGTCGAAGATACAATTGCCACATCAATGTTACCACCACCTCCTCCGCCGCCGGAATCGGACAATGACATTGGTGGCGTGCCAAAGGGTCCTGCATTCAAAACCCAGCCAATCCCCGAGATGAACGATAATTCTACTGCTGAATCGCTTAATGTGATGCGACCTGTTGAGCAAGATTCGGATGACGATTCTCGGCCCATCGCGGTGCCGTTGGATTGGTTTGACTTGAATGAAGCAACGACGCCCGTAACAAAGAACCCCGGAGACATTGAGAATGCAGCGATTGATGGTGCCGAGGAACACAATTTGGCTCCTCCCCCTCCAGTAGAGATTGCGTCCGGTAATGCTGCCAGCGCAGCACAATGGAGTCAACGTACACAGCCGCGGCTTGATACATCCCACATTCAAGACACCAGAGGTTTCTACGAGCAGAAGAGGCATTTAGGATACTATATGCAGAGACGGAGACAGCACCTTTACTTTGGCATTCCCCTTTGTATTTTATTTTTGCTTCTTCTAGCCCTCATAATTTTTCTCATCATTGGACCACTTACAGAGTCTATCGAACCGGTATGTGCCTTTCGTTTATCATGACTTCATGCGTTTAAAATGCATTACTTACATCTGATATCAATTTTATTTCAAATGTCTTACTATTGATATATGATACAGTGGCAACGATGCTAAGCTGCTGTGTCCAATTCCAGCGTAAACATTCCACTTTTTTCGGAGCTTTGCCTACAACCCCGCACGATGCCTTTTTTAGAATTGTTTAACTATAGTGCTCAAGTGCAGCCTAACGTTTTAGCATTGCGCATTAACACTGGCCGCATCACAGACTTGCAAGCAGATAGCAAAGATTAAATATGAGGACTTGAGAGTTTTCTTACCGGAGATTTTTGTCACATGGGACTTTTCTATTGATTCTTGTGAAGCTCTGCCTATCAAGCTATTGTCCTTGCCACACTGGTTTCCCAATATGAAAGCGATTTGATGCTGCGCTGCGCTCTGGCCCAACTTTATACCACAGCACAATTTGTTGCAAATGGGCCAATCAGGATAACTGGTTGGCGGCGCCGAAGTTTTGCGTGTGGTTTGGAGTCGTTGTTCTGATGGTGAGGTCGTCATTTTCGCTCCTGGCCAATAAGTCGGATGGTTCGATTCCCTGGGAACTTGGCCCGTTATGTCGCCTTGCCTTCATCGACATGAGTGACAATGCCGTATCTGACTCTGTTCCAGAGGAAATATCTTTTCCTGCCGCACTTCAAGAAGTTGTTTTTTCCCCCAATGACTTTTCAGGAATGTCGAGAGATTTTGCGCACATGGAACTAAGCTCTATCAGGTTTCGCGGCGAGATCCCCACGGACGTATTTGAGTTCACTTAACTCACCTCGCTGATCTTTGGCAACAGTCCTTGCCTTTGGGGACGCATTCCAACTGAATTTTAAATATTTCTAGTTCTGGAATACTTGTCTCTCTCTGTCACGAACACACTAACGTAGAGAATATGAGTCTTTCACGAAATTGACAGATCTCATACGTCCAACACTGGAGTTGGAGGTGGCATTTAGTTCGAAGAGCTCAAAGCTGCTACTCGACGGGAGTGAGTTCCCCGCGTTGTTCCATCCGAATCCAAGGATCTGATCATACTGGGTGTAACCTGCAATTTCAGAGTGGTGCGGTTGTGTTTGCTTTTGCCTTTTCGATTTCGCTCATTGTGCCTTCTTGGGTGTTACACTTCTGCCAGAAACATTGTCTTTCGAAAGCAACCTGCTAACCAGACGGATGGCGAGCGATGTTCGCGACCTTCGCATGAGCAACCCGGGAGCTCTCACTAGCGACTGCACTGTCCGAAACAATCGAGGATACATGTTACTCTTCCTGCGCACTTCTTACTGGTGCAACTTCTTCCAAAGTTATCTTCTCTAGCTGGCAAGAACGTACTAGAAATGTACGAAGCAGAAAATGTTCACATCATCGCATCGAGTTAAACTTGGTGATATTTCGATACAATTAGCGTGCGTGTATGGGTCTATTTCAACGAAAAGTAATTGAACACAACTACTGGTACAGTACTCAGTTTTGTGTTCCACTTCGAGAGAGCAGACTTGAAACATGTTCTCTTTTTTAGCCTCACTACTAGAAGAAAAATTTAAGGAGTAAGTATGCGACCTGTTCTAACATTCACATGTCACACACATGTTTTTCAATTCACTCGGAAGGAAGATCTGGGACTATTATTTTTTCTTCTTCTATTGTTCGAGTTCGTCTCTTCATCTATAGACATTCACAACTTACAATCTTCCATTTTTGGTTTTTGTTTTGTGCAAGTGATGACGGGTCAATCATACAGTTACAGTCAGCCTGAAGTCTTTGAAGACGAGCTCGAGGAGGGTTCGTCCTACGAGGAAGTTGTCGTCGAGGATGATAATTTGAACTTTCAAGCGATCGACGATATTTCTTTTGTAAGCGACGAGAATTTGCGGCAGCGTCTGCTTGCTGGTGAAGAAAGCGCAGGTCGATGGGAATGTAATTTCAATAATTGGCCGCCTAAAGACTGCAGCCACCCCTTCGATGAAAGTTCGGCTACACCAAGAAGGAAGGGGAGGGACGAGAGCGAGACAGAAATTGTCGCTCCTTTTGCACGCGGAAGCGACCCTCCAGGCTTTCGGAAAAGCAGCATGAACGTCCACGATCCGCCACCGCAGCCATCTATGATGCCCCAAGAGCAACCGTCCTCATTGCGCAGAATTTCCGAGGCTCGCGCAGTCCCTCAAGGTTTCTTCGTCGCGCAAAGCGAAAGCGCGACTGCGCCAGCTGTAGTTTCGACCCACGGGGGAAATAACGAAGACGATCTTCACTCCATCACTGAGCTCTGTTGTTATCAGCCATCCGACGATCTGACAATGCAATTCGCTTCCAATAGGCCAGAGGGGGCAGGTAGTGAAACTTCCAACAAAACCAAGCCAGAGCGCAAACTTTGCTGCATGACGACCCTCTTTTTGATTCTGTACACTGCACTGTTGGTTGGAGGAGCTGCTTGTGTCTACTTCTTTGTGCTGGAGCGCGACGAAGTTCGAAGTACTCCCACAATGGCGCCTACCATGAGCGAAGGTCCCAATCCTACGCCCTTCGACCCATACCAGCCCGACAATGGATGCGAGGAGATTTCCGACCAGGTACAGCCTCACGTTATTTCACAATGCGCTTGCTCTGGCCAAGTGACAACACTGACAAACAGTACAATCGCTCGATATGAAACACTTAGAGATGAATGGCTTGTCCCCAATGTGTATGCATCATGGGCCCATCATATCACCTCCTGTCATCCTGCCAACCAAGCGCTATTGTGGTTGTCAACTGGTTGCAAAGTCGACGAAAGCAAGTTGCTGCAGCGCTACACAATGGCGCACATGTTCTTTGCTAACATCGGACAAGATTGGATCTCAAGAAAAGGATGGATCACCCAGGGAGATGTTTGCACATGGGAAGGACTTGGGTGCACTTCAGAAAATGAGCTGTTTATGATAGACTTGCCCAATAATGGACTCATGGGAGAGGTGAGTTGTTGATTACTGTGTCGTCTAGCTATCTGGCCACTTGATTCCCAGAATATGCTAACTTAATGTTTGCTGCTTTATCCTTTTTCACCTTAGCTGACGAGTGAGCTGGGACTTCTACAATCACTAGAGGTTTTGGTGCTGAGCCGAAATGCTCTGAATGGGACACTGCCAACAGAGCTGGCAGGTCTTCCAGCGCTTGCTATGGTGGAACTATCCCGCAACACTTTCATGGGATCCTTGCCATCTGAGATCGGAACCGCAGCACCGAAATTACAGCTGCTGGGAATTAGCGGAAACAAGTTTTCTGGGTCTGTTGCCTCCGAGCTCGGAAAGGCAACACAATTGCAAGTTTTAGATCTTTCTAGCAACGAATTCGAAGGCGAGCTACCTGCCCTGAACCGGTTGACCAGTCTATCTTTTCTCAGCTTTGCTGGTAACAGCTTGATTACTGGACATATTCCATCGGAATGGGGTCAACTCACAAACCTTGGATACCTTTCCATTTCGGATACGTCAATCCGATCCAAAATTCCCCGTGAATATGGTAGTCTGAGTAAACTTCAGAATCTCTTTATCGCCAACACGCAAGTTGGAGGTAGCATCCCTGGTGCCCTTGTAAATATGACAAGTCTCCAACAATTGGACTTGAGCGGTAGTCGGTTTCGTAGATCTCTTCCAGCTAGCATTATACAGGGATTGGGAAATCTCGGTATGTTGTCAAGTGACACTCTCGCGTTTTTGTTGTTCACAACATCAATCTTTTGTAACTGACAATTTTTGGATTCGTCAAGTACAGAAAACCTGTCTCTTCATAATAATACGTTCACAGGCACGCTGCCTCCCGAACTGGGACTGTTGACGAATCTTTCCTTCTTGTCTGTGAACAACAACAAATTTTCAGGCACTGTCCCTACCGAGCTTGGAGTGCTGACATCTCTAGAGATCTTGACCCTCCATGATAACATGCTCACTGGAAGTGTACCTGACGAAATCTGCTCACTCCGAGCAATGCAGCTTGATATATTTACCACCCAGTGTCGAAGTAAAGACCAACAAGGAGACCAAATCGGAGTACTCTGTCCGGTGCCTGCCTGTTGTAGTGCGTGTATCAAAACGACAGACGCCGCGTTACCGTCTAAATAGTCGATACAGTCTATATGCACGCCCGTATAGCTACATTATTCGCTCATTTCATAAATCTCTTTGTAGCGTAATATTCCTTTGACGTTCGGTGTCGAGATAGATCGGACCATGGCATTTGCGAGAGCTTGTACGGTAACAGGAGCATCTACAAAGGGAAGCCCCAACCTGTTCCCTAAGAAAAAGGCTCCGACGGCTGGGAAACTTGCAGGCTTGTCCATGGTATATATTAAAGATGGCCGAAAAATAATGGGTCGCAGCAATGGTTCCGACTCCAGCAATCGTTCCTCTACGGCGCGCTTGGCGGCCAAATATCGTTTCAAAAATTCTGGAGCCAGATTGTTCTCTATAAAGGATCCTCCTCCCATGTTCGGCCACCCGGCTTCTGCAGCCGACGTAAAACACAAGGGAAATGGTTGGATGTCGCTATTAGCTTTGGCATGGTCCGAAGCTGCTTCAATGGCATTGAAAGCTGTCAGCCGCGTAATTGCATCGTACGTTGATCCCGAGTCTGGCAATGAACCAGATCCAGAAGCAAATCGATTGTATTGACCGAATCCAGATTCATCGTCCAATAACAATCCTACACAGTGAATAAGGCCCGAGTATCCGCCTTCACTGAGAATGTCAACGATGGTGGATTTTTCTCTGGCGTCACCGGCCAAATATTGGACACTGCTGGCAGAAGGGGAAGTAGCGTCACTGGATGAGGCTGGTGGTCGACCTCGTCGAGATAAACTTGTCACTCGATATCCCTCCAAGGCTGCTCGTTTGCATACGGCTTGACCGAGAAATCCTGAAACGGTTGCGTACGTTTAGAAGGAGATGTGTATGAGATTGTGAAAGGATAAGGAAGGAGATGCCATTTTCTTTTCCACACACGCAGACAGACACGTACCTGTACCACCCATAACCAAGAGCTTTCCTTTCTTAATGGGTGCCTGATTGGACGACAGCATAGATACACCCGCAAAACCCGCGTCAACCAAGAGGACCGATAGAGAAAGGAGGACAACAACAGTACATGGTAACCTCTGGAGCGCAGTTGGGGATGACTTCCTCTTCATTTCTTCACAGAGGAATTTCTTTTGAATGATACGTAGTACTGAGCGAGAAGGTTTCCTCGTATTTTCAGTTGGGATTTTGTGTTTTTGATTTCGTAGTGCATGGAAAAATCAAATGTGGGCCCGGGTGTTTTCATTTTGGTGTTATCACCTGTAGTACTACCTTTGGCAAGCAAACTACTACTAATACTCTAAACAGGCTACCATTAGGTCTTCTTGTTTTTCTTGATCGGCTGTTCCTCGAACGTTGGTGGAACTTTTCTCCTCGATGAGAGCAGTGATCGCCAATTGGTTTTCCGACACGAAACCAGCCTCCATGGTTTCGATAATAATGATAATAATTTTAAATTAATACTAACTTTTTCATCGTTTATTTGGTATTATTATTTGAGAATTTATGAATGGTACCATTCAGGGACTTCTTCCCCGACAACTACTGGCTAGCTCAACTGCCAACATTGACTCCCAACATGCACAAGCTGGCGACGAGCTTGCTATGAATTTTAGCGGCAAAACAGAGTAGTAGTGTGCAGCAGCCATGATATAACGAAAAAGCTACCCCCACGACAAGTAGCTCAAATTCTACATATCACAGCAGCTCCAGAACTCAAGTACTGTATTACCAGCTAGTAGATTGGTTGCTCCTACTGCTAAGTAGTACGGAGTACTCCGGAGTACTACTAGTACTAGGTACTCGAGTACGTACCTGGTAGCTCGGAGGTTCTGGCCATCATCACCATTGGAAACTTTGTTACTAGTCTAACAGTACTGGTACTACTACTAGCTACTACTAGTAGTCTAGTCTACTGCCTTAGACAATAATAATGTACCAGGTACTGTTAAACTGGTCAAATTTTGTCTGCTGGTCAAAATCTTCGAGAATTTTTTTGCCTAACTAAACTACTACCGGAACTGTACATAATAATAATAAGAATAGCTACAGTACCAGTAGGTAAGCTTCAACTTGGATTCTTATTTACTGGCAGTATTCATTCATGGTACAGTACCAGTACCAGTACCAGTACCAGTACCAGTACCAGTACCAGTACCAGTACCACTGTGAACGTACTCGAAAGAATACGATGGTCATACCAATAGCCTTTCACGCACGCGAGCAAGTTAGATCAGAGTGCACCTTGAGCATAGCAGGAATTAACATAAGTCGTGCTAAAATAGGCCTTAAGCAAGGTGAAGTACTTGCTACTGTACCTGGTACCAGGTAGTACCAGGTACTTGGTACTACGATAGTAATAACAAAGATGGAGGTCAAGTCAAACAAAGAAAACCAACACAGTGTGTCATTGCTTACGGATTTCAAGGTCGGTTCTTCTTCCTTCTTAAAATTTTCCACTTCTTCTCAATGCAATCACACTTTCCAAGTGAATGCAGCAATTCACTGGCTCAAGCTAAGAGTTCACACACACACACACAAAATCAGTTTGAGAGGCGAATTATTTATTTTTTCTTCCTCCATGATGAATGCTTCCAGTCTCAATACGGATAATCCACCCCACAACAACAACAGCAGCAACCACAGTGGTAGTAATGCGGAAGAAGAATCTCGACTCGTTTCCTTGATCAGCATGGCGGCTTCTGATGCTTTGAGCAAGACGGAGGATGATGATAACACGCGTACTTCCTGCTCTGGAGGGGACCTTTCGTCAAATCTGAAATTGAAGGTCAAGGCCGGCAGTAATAATAGTAATAACTTGAAGCGCGACGTGGAAGGTACTATCAAAGATTCAACAACCACAAGTGATAATAATGATAATAATAACAACAACAACAACAAGATGGAAGACAATCACGAGGCACCCTGTTCGTCGTCATTGGACGAAAGTAGCAACAATTATGACGTCAAAGCGTCGATCTTATCTATTCCCAACAACAACAACCAGATTGGTCATTCTGTTGTCAGTCCCATGACTTTGGTGACTCTAGGCAAAGCCTGTCGGGCTCGTCGTCGCAGTTCCACTGGTGTGGTGGAAGGTCGTCTATCGTCGGGAACGCAAGCTCGAGCTAAACAACTCGTGTCGGGAAAATGGCAGCTTCAAACCAATCGTGATGGCAGCAGTTCTACGGCCAAGAGTGATTCTGGAATCTCCTACTCACTGTCGTCGTCTCCGGTGGATTTGGGATACGGAGACACACCCACGGCCGCTGCCACCAAAATTGACACCAATAACAACGCGAAGACTGCGGTCCCGTCGGATTTGGGATACGGTGACGACGATGGCGATATTAGCAACACTATGCAACCACCGACCAAGCGTCCCTGTCGTTACCAGCGTCGTAATTCCTTTGTCATTCCTGAAACGTCACGTGCCCAGGGACGCAAAGCTTCCAACTTTTCACGAAAGGCCATGGAATTCATTTACGGCGTGCCACCTCTTTCTTCTTCTTCTCCTATTCAATCCATTGCCGAACAACCGAGCAATAATGAAAAAGAGTAAAAAGAACGGCAAAACGGAGGGAATGAATATACATGCCTTGACACGAGGACGAACGAGAACATGGGGGAAAACGGGTTACTCGTTCTATTAAGCCAACAAAGGATTGTCTCGGAGAAACGGAGAAGAGAGAATGGGGAAAGAGACAACCAGTATATACGATCGACACTGGTTTGTGCATGACGGTAGGTGTGATTGGTTGATCGAGTTGTGTAACCTTGGAAGTAGTCCCCAGGTAGACACTGTAATCGTGACTATCATTCGTCCTTCGTCCATGCATTTTTTGGTAGACATGTGTACAGTTGCTAGACACACCATATGCCAGCCAAGCAGTGGACAGTGATCGATTATTTCATAAAACATGCTTATTACAGTATTTGATACAAGAACACAAGGAGTCAGTCTACCTTGCTTAGTAGACCTGTCTCGGCTAGCTAGCATATAGTGTTGCTCTAGAGTTTCGATGCAACTCATTGCCTCGAAGTAGGTAGAAAAGAGAAATGGTACGCCGTCGTGTGTGAAGTACTACATTAGAACGCCGCGACGTCATGCCACGACTACTGGTAGTGGTGTATTTTGACACGATAACCTGCAGACCTGGAACACACAAATACATACATAAAAATATGGTTCCAATCGATTCGTGTAGATTACGCGCGAAACACACACACATACATACACACACAAGTTGACACGATCGCCACAATACTTTGTGACTGTAAAAAGATGTCCCTGGGTATGTAATTTTAAAAATGCATTGCCAAGATCACCAGCAAAAACAACCACAACCACAACCACAATTTGCTCTGATTACTCGTTTGCTGCATGGAATGATTTATCATTCAAACTATGTTGTTCGAATGTCCGAAAGAACTTCTTCCTAATCAATAGTATCCTGTTACTCTTATCGCACCATGATTGCCTGCCTCCAGTAAAAGACACGCCCCTCTGGAGGGTCTTGATTGAGAAGCTTCTACAGGGAGAATCTTTTCGCCGGTACATAGCAGCAAATTCTTCAGATCCTGTTCCAGCTCTTTCAATACCATGGTGGATGATCTGCACCACTAACCGTGCTTATCGCGTCCCAGCAACCGTTTACAATAGAAAAAGAATCTTCCATATCCTCGGGCATGCTCATGCCGCATTCCGGTGCTTCAGTATCAATATCAACGAAAGGCCGACAATCCGTCGATACCGCTTCGTCTCGTTCTGATACCAGATGCACGCGCCTCTTGGACGATTCATCGCGCGAGAGCATTCTCTCGCTCGGCTTGGATTTCATGGACCTGTTGTTGGTATCCTTCTCTGGTAGCATTTAATTTCGACTGCCAGTGGCTCATAGCAACTTTAGATTGTTGAGCGTATTATTTGGTCAAAGCTTGAAGTTCTTGTTGCAACGACGCTGTTTCCAATTAATGCTTATAGCTTTTGATCTGTAGCGATTTCTTTTCCATTCGGGCTGCCTTCAATTCCTCTTGTAGTGTTTGATTGTTCGACTTGGAATTGTGCAACTCATATGTCAACTGTGCAGCAATATTGTTTGATTTCTCGAGTTTGGCCGTAGCTTGTGACAAGTCTCTCCTTAGCGAATGAACTTGTGCCGATTGTGTCCCCAATTGCGCCTTGACATCGCTCAGCTCTTGCTGAGTTGCTGCATTCTCCAATTCCAATAGGCTTTAAAGATCGTCTTTTTCTTGTTGCAGAGATGTGACATTATCTTGCAAGTAATTCTGTTTGTACTCCAAGTCATGCTTTTCTTGTCGCATCTTTGAAATTACATTCTCAAATTCCGAGCACGAGAGACAAGCAGCAGTGATTGTTGGCAAGGGCTCTGCTACATTAGTAGGTGGCTCCTTGTCTCTTAGCAATTGCTGTATCAATTTCACATTTTCTTTTGACAAATCTCGGAATGTGCCTTGACGTTGCTTCTGTTCCAGATCGAGTTGTATCTTGATGGTGTGAACTTTTGGTTCCGACTTTTTCTCGGGGTCTTTTGTCCTGGAGGTCCTCACTAGACTTCTAGTGCATACCACAGTAACAGTACTTTCAGTCATAGTACTGCTAGTGAAATCATCACTATTACCGGAGGGAGAAGGAGAATGGCTTCGACGATTAGGAGCCGTATTTTCGAGTTGAACCGGAACAGACGATATGCTGCATCTTTTGCCATTTGGAACTGGAGACTTGCTATGATTCCGTACTTTTGGTAGATTCAATCTGTTGTTTTTGGACCTCTCATGGGTCTGGAGCTCAGTCTCACTCAGTGCTACAGCATTCACTTCTTGGTGGTACAGTCGGCAATCATCTTTGGGGGGAAATGTTTTGTAATCCGCCTGGGGAGAAACTAAAGAAGCAGGATTTGAAAACGAAAAAGTGGGTGAGTATGTTGATCGCTTTTCTTGTGTATAGGTTCCTTTTGGTTTGTATAATTCCTTTACGTACCAGGAACACTCCTTGCCGTTTATCTCCTTCCTTCTTTGTAGGCTTGTGAACCACCTTCCAGGGAGCAGCCGAGGTCTCCTGTTGTTGTTCCTCCGACGGCACACTTCGATTGACTAGAACAGAGTGGTGGTTCATACTTCACTTTATCTATCTGGTTTGCAGCATCATCTTTGTTGCTGCCGCTGGTACTGAACCGTCGAGGTGCCTGCCATTATTGTCTGAGCAGTCTGGTGTTCTTTTCGAAGATTTTTCAAAGCTTCAAAAAATCGGTTATTATTTTAGGGAACCTATAAGGGTTAGAGTTCATTTATTTTTAATGGGTTCTGAGTCAATCAAGAAGACGCACATTAGTTTTAATTTAGCAGACCATCAATTGCATTTTCCCCGGTATGAGATAATATGTACTACGTTGTAGTAGGCCTCAGTTTATCTTCTCGCTCTTCTTCACTTCTTACATCATCACTTCTTCGTTTCACTAATACGTATCACTCCGGCTAGACTACTTCATCTTGACAAAAAATCAGCTTCAACAAGGAAGAAAGGTGGAAGGCCAACAGCACGCAAGGTCAACCCGACAACAAATAAGCGCACATACAAAAGAACGCACTCGGCTTTCGCAATCCACAGTCTGTAGTCAGTACTTCTAAACAGTACTAGGACTATAGGTACCAGGTTCTAGTAGTATTCATGTTCCATCAGCGGAAGAGTTTCTCTTTGGTTTGCTGGATGATGATGACTTCTACTGTTGCGTTTGTGATACGGGGTCCATTGTTTTCTAAAACAAGAGCAGCAAGTGCCGGAGCTTTTTTCCCAGTCACGAAACATCATTCTGCCACCTCTGTTTTCGATTCTACATCGAAGTGCCTTTCTTCTGCTCGACTCTTTGGCAGTTCGTCTTCGTCGTCAGAAGAAGAGTACGATGTCATTGTGGTGGGAGGCGGTCACGCCGGATGCGAAGCAGCCGCAGCAGCTGCTCGGACTGGTGCCAAGACCGCACTCATCACACAGCGTTTGGACACGGTCGGAGAATTGTCTTGCAATCCTTCGATTGGTGGTATTGGCAAGGGCCACCTGGTCCGCGAAGTGGACGCCTTGGGTGGATTGATTGGTCAAGTGGCCGATGATGCAGGTATTCATTACCGTGTCTTGAATCGTCGCAAGGGACCTGCTGTTCGCGGACCCCGGGCTCAGATGGACCGTGACTGGTACAAGAAGTCAATGCAATCACGGCTTGTGTCCGGAAATTATCCCAATTTGACATGCCTCCAGGGTAGCGTGCAGGATTTGTTGCTGGACGAATCAAAGACTGCACAGGTGGAATCCATGGCGCCAATGAGAAGTAGTGGCAATTCAGCAAACGGTGGCATGATGGGGAAGTCGGCCGACTGTGAAAAAACACTTCGTGAACTGGCCACAACCGCAGTAGTGGACCGACAAGCGCGCATTCGGGGTGTTAAAATTGAAAAGGAAGATGGAAGCATCGTCGATGTTTCCTCTAGAACTGTTATCATTACGACAGGAACCTTTTTGCGAGGAGTCTTATTGATGGGACACGAGCGCTACAGTGGTGGTCGTCATTTGCGCGATAGTGAAAAAGTGGAACCACCATCGGTAGGGTTGGCACAGACTCTAGCACGATTTAATTTTCCACTAGGCCGCCTCAAGACGGGGACTCCTCCACGCTTAGATGGGACCACCATCGACTGGGATGTCTGTGCAAAGCAACCCTCCGAGATTCCCGCGACGCCCTTCAGTCACGTGTTGCAATTTCGCGGCGAACAGCCGCCACGTATGGCTGCCAATCAAATTATTGAATGCGCGCAAACAGCGACAAACGACAAGACGCACGAGCTAGTTATGCAGTACGAAAATTTGTTACCTCAATACGACGGTATGGATGGCGCTGGAAACGGTCCTCGATATTGTCCATCTATCTACAAGAAGGTCCAACGGTTCCCCGAACGGAATCAACATAATTGCTTTCTGGAACCAGAGGGTATCAATACCGACATTGTCTATCCCAATGGCATGTCGGGTCCTTATCCCCCAGAAATCCAGCTCAAAATTATGCGCAGTATGAAAGGGTTAGGAGGAGTCGAAATTATTCGACCAGGTTACGACGTCGAATACGATTTTGTGAATCCCCAATGTCTTACACACACCCTTGAAACCAAAACCATAGCCGGGTTGTACCTGGCAGGTCAAATCTGCGGTACTACAGGATACGAAGAAGCGGCAGCTCAAGGCATTGTTGCTGGTGCCAATGCCGGACGATCCTCGCGCGCGGCCTCTGCTGGAGAAGAGCCCCCCCTGCCTTTTATTATTGGTCGCGACGAGGGATACATTGGGGTCTTAATTGACGACTTGGTTACGAGGGGGACCCTAGAGCCTTACCGAATGTTCACATCTCGTGCCGAGTATCGTATCAGTCTCCGTGCGGACAACGCTGATCTTCGTTTGACACGAAAGGGTATGCTTTTTGGACTGGTACACGAAGAAGAACGCATCGTAGCGTTGGAAGCCCGCGAGTCTTTGATCGAGGATCGGATAGAAAAGCTACGAAATTTCGACATGAAAGTAGTTGACTGGGCTGCACGTGGTGGCGATGTCTTTGGAGGAGACAATATTCAGAGAAAAGCAGGCCAGAAAAAGACGGCAGAGGAAATTCTTGCTATGCCCCACACCACTCTTGCCCGCGTCGAAGATGTCATGATTCAAGTCCAAAAGGAGCAAAAGGAAAAGAAATCGGTGGAAGCTGCAAACGCATCTGCTGAAGGGAGCGATGTGGCTTTGTCACCGGCTAAAGTTGAAGTTGATGTGATTGATCCTTCTCCTGCATCCATCTATGACACAGTTGAAGCTATGCTGAAGTATCAAGTCTTTGAGGGTCGCCAACATAGGGACATGGAGAGCTGGAGAAGGGCACAAGGGTCGAGAATACCTCCCGATATTGTATACACATTAGAAACGCTTCCAACTTTGAAGAAAGAAGAACTTGAGAAGCTCAACATGGCGCGACCAAAGACGTTTGCAGAAGCCTCCCAAATCAGCGGCCTGACGCCGCAAAGCCTTGTGTATGTTTACCACTACGTCAAGCGAAGAAATCAGCAAAGAGAAGGAGGGGTCAGCTCGCCGACGTAAGGGTAGAATGAAGGATTAGCTAAAAGGCGAGAAGTTTGCCTCGCATGCAGATAAAACATCTCATAATTGTGTTTGAGTACTTTTAGTTTTACCTAGTAGTACTCCTATATTGGTCTCAAAAGTCAGGAAGAGTCTTACAGTAAATATCATTCTGAAGGGCCTTTGGAAGATGAACCAGTACAAGTAGTAGGCCAAGTTGTTGTTTCTAGCTCAAAGCAGGAACGAACAGATCTATTACCACCATTTCCGAGATTTTTCTGTCTCGAGTTTTGGATAATGGAAACTCGAGAATATTTTCATTACATTTCTCTAAGTATTTCAGCCGTTAAATATTAACGGTGGTCTGTGCT
>Ga0210036_1002477_pt1 | contig 19559 bp, 10 predicted proteins | sample CryGeymeta201515_FD_185469 | JGI IMG/M metagenome (GOLD analysis project Ga0210036, IMG submission 185469) | Groundwater microbial communities from Crystal Geyser aquifers in Utah, USA - Crystal Geyser metaG 2015-15 (SPAdes) (version 2) | ecosystem: Environmental > Aquatic > Deep subsurface >...
AAATATTATGATAATAGGAGTAAACTAGACTAGTGTCTCTGTGTGGATAGGAAGCAGGCATAGGCACACGACCTAATAGAGTAAGACCTAACTCCTGAGTCCTATCACAGGAGACAAGGTAAACTGCCGTAGTCCACCTGGGCTTAATTTGTAGGTCTAGCTAGTAGACCATAGCTAAGTACAAGATTAATGGCCAATCATTGACCAGTCCGGAGTATTTACCTAACCAATGAACTAACAATCTGACTAACCAGAATAAAATGGCCGCCGACATGGACAAGCGCCGTTTCCTGAAGTCATTTGAGAGCCGTGGTTAAAATGCCTACTAGTAGTTGTCTCCTTGGTTGGACTTAGATTACCAAAGTCTTGGATTTGTGTCTCTTTGACGGGGATGGCAAATTGCAGGATCTGACGCGGGTTAATTGTCAAGAGATTATGAACAGTTGTATCGGGAAGCTGCGATTTACCGCTCAAATAGCTTCTGTGTGCAACTCTTTTTAACTGCGATTCGTGTTAGAACATGATCATGTTGGTGACGACGGTGACGTTTCGGTCAACTCTAGCGTGACGTTCGTCGAACCTGAAATACACTTAAAAACATCTCTGGGGACTTCGGAGAGTAGCTGAAAATCTGTGATCGTTTTAAGTTCCACCTCCATATTTTACTCATGATTGTAATGCACGTCAACGAACTTGTGTAATCCTCCTGCCAGTTTGCTCCGTTGTACTGTGCTCGTATATTATTGCTCCAATAGTTATTAGTGCACTGGGTCTTCCAGTCTTCCCCGACTAGACAAAAATATTTAATCCGTCCATTGACTTGGAACCTCTGTGTCATCCAATCCAATCATCAGTATCGAATAATTCTACAATTATCTGTCTTCACACTGATAAGTTTCTGTTGGACATTCATGGTATCCCCATATTTCCTGTATAGTTGAACCGCCACACGACCATTGGCCAACACAAAATTGCTCGTGGGTGCAACCACCATGCCACGAAGTCCGTTCATGTGCGCCGCTGACAAATTGTGCAGTTCAATCATTGTACCTAATGGAATGACAGAAGCGCTCGTGGTTTCTATTGGACTATTCTCATTCAACGTAGCATTCACTTGAACCATAGTATCATCATTTCCAACAATACTGTCACTACTACTACTGCTACGACAACTACTACTAGCACTGTCTCGTAGCGGCTCGACATGTTCGTGCGACAATTGCATACCCGATTCGTAGTAGTTGTCGTAATCGCTTTGCTGTTCTAAAAATTGTACCAATACACTATCATGAAAGTCTTGCAAGACAAGAGCGGTGCATCCATTTAATCGAGGGTCGGTCATGTACTTTAATCGGACTTGCTGTCCAGATTGGTACAAGGCTTCTCCTTGTTGCGATGATGGAGTGTGCTGATGCGTTTTTGTAGTACTAGTACTAGTACTAGTGGCCGTACTAGTACTAGTACTAGTAGTAGTGGTAGTTTGTGCTTGTCTTGTTGTCTTGGACGACAGACGCTTTGTCGATTCTTTGACCGTCTGCGCTATTTTGGAAAGAGATCCTCGTACGTTAGCCAAACTATTGCGGTTCTTCTCGTGGGTGGTGGACGGAGGTGCTACAATGAAGTCTCCGTCGAGGACAGGGTTCTTTCTCGTTTCAATTTTTTGCTTGACGGCAATCCCTCCTTTGACAGCAGCCAATCCGGCCACTACCAGAATTACCATACGTAGGTCTAGTTCAATTTAATTAAAGGCAGTCCGACAAGTACTGGTTTTATAAAGAAAACAAGCTCGTGAACTCGTAACATTCTGGAGTCTGGAGTAGCAGGTCTTATGATGTAGTGTATGAACTACTAGTAGTATTCTACTCGTCTTCAGTTTCTGTGAAGGGGAGCTGCAGCAAAAAGGGATCGTGTCTCACTCTACAGCAGTGCAGCTGTAAAGCGAAAGACCCACACACACTCCTAAATCCTGAAATTTCAAATCTTTTAACACGCACAAATTGCAAAAAAATAAGTAAATGAGCCACTAGCGTTATAGAATTCCATAGCTTGGACATGCCAAAGCCCAGATTAAAAACATCGGCACCGGAGCATGCTACTACAAAGACTCGTGGTAGTAGCGGCAGCTCTCAATTTACATTCCTTGCACACCTGATCGTGACGTGCTTCAATGCCTTGATTATGACTGCTGCCATTATAAAGTACCATCACTCGACAATGAGCATAAATAATAATAAGTGTTCTACTTCAACCATACTATTAGGCGAGGATCTAGCTTCATCCTCGTTCAGAATGCGACTTGAAAAGGGCAAACAACGACTTACAACAAAAGCCAATTTAACAGCCGCAGCCAAACCGCGAGAACCATTGGCATCCTCCTTGACTACTTTACAATCGAAGGCATTGCCTTCTTCTACAAAGAATGACGATCGTGACAGACCCTATCACATCATTTTTAGTACCGGTTGTACTCCCAAGCAACACTGGCAATCGTACGTACTGTTTCATTCCATCATGGAATCGAATCAGCCTGGATTGGTAACGAGGATCGCGTCCGGTTGCGATCCAGAACAAACCAAAATCATTCAGGCCTTGCACGTCCAACAGATTGTTCCAATGGGAAAACAAGGACTGCACGATAGTGGTAAATCTCGGTTTCATTTGCATATTACACCAGATTTCAAAGTAACGGTTGCAGAGTATCAAGGTAGAAAGAATCAAATCTTTCATTACTTGAACAAACCCTATGGAGTTGCTCATTGGATGGAACATGTTTTGGGATATTCCACCGATAGACCAGCTGTGAAAGAACACAATGACAAAATCATCATGTTATTGGATCCAGACATGATAGTATTAAGACCAATTATCAATGATTTCAAGCAGGGACCCGAAATCTTTCGAAAGCGAACAACCTATCCTCGCATTTACAAAGTCACCCACGGTCATCCCATGGCACAAGAATACGCGTACCAAGGAAAATGGTACACGGAAATGAAAGATATTCGACACATTTTGCCTCCCGAGGACTTGCCTTCTCCCGTCCAGAACATGACCTTGAAACAAATCACAGAAAACTACGCGAGTGGTCCACCCTACCTAGTAACGGCGCTTGATTTTTACAAAATTGTGGTCAAATGGCGGCAGCTTGTGCTGCCGGTACAGGCTGAATTTCCCGATACCATCATGTCCGAAATGTACGCTTACAGTTGGGCAGCAGCACACTTGGAATTGCCACATCAACAGATCCATTCCTTGGTAGCGTCGGATCATACCGAAGAAGCCTTTCATTTGTTCAGTGATCACGAGGCCTTTCCGTCCAACCAAATGTGTCGTGGCAATATTCCGAATTCTCAAAAACCACATATCTTACATTACTGTCAACGATACAAGATTGGGATGTACGATATTGGGAAACACAGAGTACCTCCTCAATTTGTGGGCAGTAGTCTGGACGTCGCCGCTATTTGTGCCCACCCTCTCATGGTAGAACCACCAACCGACTTGGCCACTCGATACGATTTTTGGATTGATCCAGGATCTCTACAGAAGACACAGTTCTTTGCTCCCAAGAACGGTGCCTTTACCAAACAAGAATGGAAAGATCGCGTGACGTATTTGCTTTGCGAAATGATCGCAGGTTTGAACCGTGCCGCTCGGTACTTTAAACAACAACACTGTGCGGCAGCAAATGTTCCGGCCAATATGACCATGTCGTTGAATTTATTTGACGAGCTCAAAGTCCCACCCGAGGTATTGACATCAGATTATAATAAACAATAAATAATGATTACTAAACTTCCACAGTACTCGAGTACTGAGTACATGCTTGAGTTACTAGTAGCTACACCCAGGTACTGCGTAGTACAGTAAGCATTAGTAGGTCTGGGAAAGGCTTCGCAGGCTTGAGTGATTTGACTACGGATAGACAGACGGTGTACACTCACCCGGAAAACGGAATTTGTGAAGCACTTTAATAGTCCAGGATGCAAAAATTAGAGATTCAAATATAACGGTAGCAGAGGAGCAAAACGTCCTCTTCAGCGATTGTCAAGTCGAGTCGGGTGATAGTGTTGCAGCGCAGGCGAACAGTCACCCACTGTGACACGTTTCTCTTCGATGTCGGGTCTTCCTTGCCCATTTATTATTATTATTATTATTATTATTATTTTCGCAATCAATTCTGTCATACGCTTCTCGACCGTACTGTCCAGCGTACCGTAGCTAGCGTGTGTAAATAATTACCCAGTATTAAAATCAAATAACTCAACGCAAAAAATTTGTAACTCCAAGTTTTTCCTTTTTTCCAATCATTCACTTCTGAGATTTTTTTCACAAAGACCAACAAGGCATCTTAACCCAGAACAGTACAACATTACATCCTACCTTTTACCGCTATTTGGTTCAACAAGAACATTGCTCTTTCACTACAATCGTACGTACTACTACTACTTGAAGTCCCATCATCTAAGCTGCTCTTTGTCTCGCATCGTCTCATTCGTTGATCATCATCATCTGGTAGAGCGTGACTCCGACGATTTCAACTTATATACTTCTTCTTTCTTCTCTTCTTCTCTTGCTCGTTTGCAGTTTCAAAGCATTTGTCCAACAACACGTAGAGAAAGAAAGAGAGAGAGACCATCTATCTCTACAACTCCTTAATCACGGTCTGCAGCTGCTCTTCACACTTCTGTGCGTGTTGTTTATATAGAAGACAACAACCATGTGTTTGACTACACTTCAAAATGATGAAACTTTCATTGCCGCTATAGAGTCGGCGACATCTTCTTCCTCGTCAATGATCGTTGATCCTCATCAAGGTGTGGTCAGTCCACCCTTGAGTGAAGATGATGAGAATAATAATAATATGATGTTCTACTGTCAAGAAGATGATGATGAAATTGATGTTAGAAGTACTGGTAATGATACTACTGCTACTACTGATGACGTCGAACATCACAAACATGGTTTTTCATCGCATCATCATCATCACGACTCTCCTTCTCTTCCTCGAGTATCGTTTGCCCCTACGGGTGCCACGACCGTTCACATTATTTCTACGGCCTTATCTCAACTGTTGAATACATACGGCGGTCAAAAGTGCGAATTGTGGTACCAAAAATCCGATGTCACGAAATTTCGTCGTCAAGCTTCCCGCATTGCTCAACGGATACGAGACAAACAACAACGCGACAGTTATTATGATGATACGGATACGGATACGGATACTGATGATGATGAGGAGGATAATGACGGTATTCTGATTCCTCCTCCTCCTCGATTTCGTCGTTCTTCGGTTCGACGTCGACGACGAGCAGCAAACACCTCCTCCTCATCCTCCTCGTCGTCGTCGTCATCTGCAGGCGATGATGACAACGAAACAAGAGGATTAGAAGTACGATTATCGTGGCATCGACAAGATCGTAAGCAATTGTTTTTATCAAAACTATTGCGAGCTCAAAATGAAGAAGATGCGACGCCCGAACGATTGGCCCAGATCGCACGTAGTTATTCTGCATGGCCTACCAAGGTGGCTCGATCTGCAGCTCTGGGAGACTATGCGGCTGTGTATGGAACATCGGCCCCAATAATAATAACAAAAGCAACAACAGCAACGACGACGACGACCACAGCTACTACTACTGCTACTAGTAGTGTTACGGATGACATGGAGGAAGCGAACGATGGCATGATACATAACGAAGAGAATGATCATGACATGACGACCGATTCGACCATATACCAGATACCATCTACCCTGAGTTTTCGTCGAGATTTGGTAACCAATATGTATACCAGCAAGCGATCGTCATGGCAGAGCCACAGCAATAGTAGTACGGGATCCATTGCTTTTGCTAGTGCTGGTGGTGCTGGTGCGTCACAACAGGGACGGCGTGTCCGCTGTCGCATGTACTAGCCACATCTATTTCGATTTAAAAAGTAAGATAGCCAGCCCACTGACAGTACTGTACACACAGTACGGAGTATTCTAATCGTTGCTAGTACCAGCAATTTTAATAGGTGCTACTGATAAATTACAAGATCATAATATGATAAGGTCGAATCACAATCGTAACTACAGGATACAATGGTATTACATGATAACGGTAATAGTTATGAATATAGTAGCAATGGTCTACCGGGAATTGTTTCGAAGACACATCATCAAATTAGCTCGGTAGATATACTTTAATTGAGCATGACAGTGGCCATCATGTTGTGTACCTGTTCAATACTTTCGTCTACTTGTCGTTGTGACTGTGATGACAGGTATAGTTCAGCCATTCTGGGCGGTACTTCCTGTGATAACCTCTTTGTCTTTTTATGTTTGCTTCTCCCGCTGCCACTCTTTGTAGTACTAGCCGTTGGTGTGGTAGATTTCAATGTGATGATCTTGCCATTGGCATCAAATCCACGTTTGACACGATACTTGGGTGCAGGATTTACCCACTGAGCGATCAGAGCATCCCAAATGCCAGAAATATCTTCCATGGAATCCACGTAAGAATGTGCCGTGATTTGAAGCGCCATGTGCGATGCCTCCAATTCTTTTAGATGATAGACGACACTACTACTAATCCACCTACTACTGGTGGTACTGGGAGAGGTTTCCAACCGCAGCAGCAGCAGCTGCAACAACTGGAATAATACGTTACCATTGACCAACAATTGAGCTTGTGTTTCACGAAACAGATACGGAATCACGCGTGTCGTACGTTGGAGACGACGGGACAATCCTTCCATGCGAAATTCAATTTCGGACAGTTCCATCTTCTTGGCTCTACCAACGCGTTGTTGCAACTTTTTGACTTGTTTTTGTTTCCTGTCTTCAATGGTTTGCAATCGACGTTGCAATATCCTAAATTTGATCTCGTAACGTTGCAAATACCCTCGTACGATGGCTTGTACGCGAATGACGGCCAACGTCGTGGTGCTGGTGTTGGTGGCGGTGGTGGCGGATCCTTGTTGTTGGTTGTCGTCTTGTGATCGATGAAGTAGAAATATGCTGTCGTTCATAGAATCATTGCCATTGTCGTCTTCTTGTACAATTTCAGTTTCGGTGGTCCTAGACGTAGCTTGACTGATGTTTTCATTTTGTACATGCAACGGTTTGAGGCTGGTGGTGGTCAAAGTCGAAATGCATGACCGCTGCATTTCTTCAGTATTCTTGTTCTTCAGCATAAAATTCACATTATTATCAACACTTCTTGATGTTGGAGAAGAATTATGAGTGCTGTTTTTGGACAAGCGATTGAACACTTTGTTCAGAAGAAACACTCGCTTTCTTTTCGTGATTGTCGTGGTGGTGGTACTTTTACAAGACGGGGATTGCTCTACACTATCCGCAGCCATCATGTGAATCTTGAACTGAGCTGCTTTCACTCTGGGCATTGTTAATACTAGCAGTAGTAAGTACCGTAGGTGAACGCTGGGAAAAAAGAAGGCGACTTGTAATACTGCAAAGTATTTGTTTTATTTCTTGCTGGTTTCGTAGTTGCAATGGTACATACATGTATTACATTCTTTATTTCAATTTTTCAAATGCGCAGTGTAAAAGGCCAAAGTCTGTCCGAATTTAGAGCATTGTTTCCCAAATTTGAATCATCCATGCTCATCATACCAAATTAAGCCCAGGTGGACTGCCATAGGACTCAGGAGTTAGGTGTTACTCTATTAGGTCGTGTGCCCATGCCTGCTTCCTATACACACACCAACCACTAGTCTCAATACTCTAGTCATAATATTTATCTAATATTCATGTAGTCTCCACACTAGCTTTTTACGATACAGCTGTTTGCAAAAAAGAATGCACATTGGTTGCGGGATTTTTGGGCCGACCATTGAAAGCGCAGGAAAATGAAATTTTACAAGAAGAATGCGTCAAGTTTAATCGAAAAGAATCATCATCAAATACTACTACTAATAATAAAAAGCATAATGGAGAAGTTGTTGATGATGATCAAGTGATTGCACGTAATGTGGTTCAATCTTTCATGTCAATTTACTTTCTTCAACTTGTGGGTCATGATAGTCTGGATATCAGTATGAATGATCAAGAATCCAGAAATCAAGATACTGCACAGGCACTACTCACATTAACGAAGAGACGAAACAACTCGATCTTGGAAGCAGAATTTGCGCAAGTGGAAAGCATGGCCATTCAAAAATTACAGGCATGGACCAGGGGCGTTTTATGTCGTGAACAAGATTTGATACAAACGATGAAAGTGGAAGGTGCTACAACGGCACTTTGTAGTGACCAACAACAGACTTCCACCAGTGCAATGCAACAACAACCTGCTGATTCTACTGTTGCAGTTTCCGAAGTAGCAACAGACCCATTGTTGTTGTTGCTGCCATCATTTCGACGTGTTCTTTCTGTGCCATCCGAACGAAAGACGGGACACTTCTTAGATCCGGCGGACGTGCCTCTAGAAATCAAAGCCTGCTGCGTACAAATACAAGCTCATACTCGAGGATTTTTGGTACGTAATCAGTTACAAAGCACGGGTATCATCGTCAGTCGCAACAAATACGTGGGGAATAAACAGGAAGCAACAATCCCTTCTCAACCAGAAAATGACATTGAAACTCCTGAAACTTCCAAGGCGATAAACCACGAAAGTGAATTACAACAGAACATGATAATACCAGCAACGGTACCTACCCAAACAGTTACACCGAAACGAACCAAGAGTTTGGTGGGGATGATGTACCTGAATAAAAGTCAGTCACAATTACAATCGATAACCTTTGCCGTCAAGCAAGTCATTCTGATGAAATTACAAGCTCTGATACGCGCATTTTTAGTCCGTTGTCGAAAAAGACGGCTTAGAAAAGAACGATCTATTCGCGCCTTACTGTTACGGCCCGGTGTTGTATTTTATGAGGGCACTACCGAAGCACAAGATGCTGCCACAATAATTCAAACAAGAGTTCGCGTCTACGTCCAGCGTTGGAAATACCGGATGACCGTGAGGCAAAAACAGTTGAACGATATCAAGAAACTTCAAAGCAAGCAATTGCGTAAAATTGAGGAGCGAAAAAAGTCAGTGTTCAAGTCGTGCAAACAGCGAATAGTGTTTGATGCTACCAGTGTAGCACGACAATTGCAACGTGCCAAGCGAGTTATCAAATTTCTCGTCAAGCAAGAAGAACGAGCGAAAGCAGAGAATGAGCATCTATTTTTGGAAGTGTCAGAGTTAACCAAACACAATCAACGGTTGGAAAATGAGATGCAAACGTCGACCGAGTCATCAGTCGCACTCCAAAACGAAATCGCGGAGTTCAAAGTGAGGGAAGAACGTCTGCAAGCAGAACGTCAGAAGTACGAAGCGACAGTAGATGATATTGCTACAAAGTTGAAAGAGACTGACGAGAACTTCAACAGAGAAAAGAGGCATAAAGAACAGGTTCAAGCTTGTATCAAAATTATAAAGAGGCGGGCCACGATTGTTTGAGAAAAATTGGGTTCGATTAAAAAAAGCAAAGTCGCCACATTACGAAAGAGACTATTGCTGCAAGTTGATTTACAAAATCTGCTGGTACAACAGTCACTTCTCGGATGCAAGCTGAAAAAGAAGCACTTTCAGGGCGCGTTCTGAATTCCTGCTTGGAAATGACTCTGGATTTTCAAGTCGTTGAACAAATTTCAGTTGTGGGGCTTCTTCGGCCACCAGATCTTTCAGAAACTGACTATCCAACTCGGGAGCATTCAAGCAAAGCAAGGCCTGTCCGTTTTCAGTCAGCAGATCAGGTAGTCTGCGAATCAGCTTGCCGTAATCCTTCTTGGCAATAAAGCTCCCTTTTTGATAACTCGGTGGATCTGCCACAATAATATCGAACGGTCCCAGTTTCTTCACTTTGCCCCAACTTTTGAAAATATCGTGACTCATGAACCGTGCTCCATCTACAACATTGTTCAATTCATGATTGCGTTGCCCAATCTTGATTACTCCTTGCACTTTGTCGACGTTGACAACCTCCTCGGCACCTCCTTGTAGAGCAGCCACAGAAAAGGCGCAGGTATAGCTAAAGAGATTCAAAATGAATTTTCCGTCGGCATTCTCTTGTAGCCACCGTCTACCATTTGCCATATCTAGAAAGAGACCGATGTGGCGCTTGTTATCACTTTCTGATATTGTCTGTATCCAATATCTGTTTCCGTTTTCCGTTACAATATGGGGCTCCGGTATTTCGCCCGACATGATTTTTGTTGTCACATTATTCTGGTCACGATTCTGATACACCCAGGACATTTGCTCCGATACAGTAATTAATACATCTGTTGCTTTGTCGCGGTTGCTTACAACTGCATTCCATTTCTGTGTTAAAGCATTTTCAATTCTTTGCAACTCATTATCGGTTAGCAGTGCCCTAAAATTGGTAAGCACGAACACTGGGGGGAACCAGTCCAATGTGAGATGCTCGCAACCAGGATAACAGCCTCCTCGACCGTGGAATATGCGGAAGGTTTCTGTCGATGATAAAGTTATTTGACTATGTTGAACAGCATCCAGTAGTGGTTGATACACCGCATCGGTTGCTGCAGGGTGCTGCTGCTGCTGCTGCTGCTGCTGCTGCCTTGTACTTGTACTTTTCAAAGATGCTATTCTTCGTTTTCTACTTCTTGCGATGGGAATAAAACCACAGCAAGAAATGTCGTTGAAAATACCAAATGCGATAAGAAGGAAACTCTGTTTCATAAAGCCTATGATGTTTTGTCTTGCTGGTCTATTGCAATTCGTATAATATCTTCTAAAAATAATGGTTGTCGACAAAATCTACTCGAGTAGCACTGTAGTCTACTAGCTAGTTGTAGCTACTACTAGCTAGAATAGTAGCTAGCTAGTAGCTACTATCCTCTACTTCTAGCTACAGTATAGCAGCAAGTTATTTTGAGGGTGCTATTAGACCTAGTAGCTAATCGGAGTAGCTAGCTAGCTACTCTACTAGTAGTAGTAGTGGCTACTACTACTAGCTAGTAGTGTAGCTAGTAGTAGTACGTTCTACGGCCGGTGGCGATGTTATTAAAAAATTCTAAAAGATTTTGACCAGCAGACAAATTTTGACCAAAGTAACAGTATATTATTTTGGGAGTTCATCACAATACGTCCACCCGGGCTCTTGAAAAATAATGCTGTGCACAGCCAGGACGATCAATATCTCTCAGTTTTGGTAGGTACCGCATAGTAGTTCCATATGACAATGATAATAACAATATTATTATCATTCGTGCTGAAGTTATTCTTCACTGCTGCCGAATTGTTGTTGGCTGGATCATCAATCGTCGATCGCACTCCGGACAAGGGAAAAAATTGTTAACCTAATTTTTCAAAAAACTTACCAATTCGTTCGTCATCTTCAGCAATAACTACTACTTATTAAAATAATGTACTCGTAGGATCTACTTGCTTGGCTGAGTGAACCACCGGTACTTCTTGATTTAACAGCAATTATCCGACACCATCTCGATCCGGTCCTGTCGTATTATTATTACAACATATACGGTATTATTATTAATAAAGACGAGCAACTCATTAAAAAGGTTGGACAAAGAAGAAGAAGAAGAAGAAGAAGAAGAAGAGATCAATCTAAAGCAGCAGCAAACCAAGTAGTACTCTACTGCTGGATATAAACAACAAGTTCATTTTAGTATAATCATGATCAATTCAAGATGCAAATTAAAGGTACTTGGGTTGCTATCAGTGCTGGGAGCTCTTTCCTTACTTTTGCCAGCATATGTAAAAGCACTTCCAACAGGCGCCTCCAGTTGTAATGTTGGCAGCGCTGCCGTTGGTGGTCCTCATCTTTCTCGCGCTGAAACAACTACAGGATTAGTTTCTCAAGAGGAAGGGTACAGACTCACCATTGACGATCAAATTTTGACTCCGAATAGTACCTTTCCTATTGCGTTCGATCCCACCACTGATGCTGCTGGAGGTGCACAAACAATAACGCGCACATTAGTATTTTCGACAGTTGTACCAGTAGCCTCGACGTTTAAAGGATTTTCCTTTATTTTGAGTGCCGGAACAGCTGCAGAACTGGAAGTAACAGATGATGAAACACAAAAAGTTAATAGTCTTTGCGCTGGCAATGCTATGGGCATTACGCATACCAATCCTCAAGAAAAGTCGAAAGTCGAGCTAACACTGAACATCCAGGCTACTGCAGCTACTGCCGACATTCCCTTGGACGTAACAATCGTCGTTGAAAATTCTGGTACAGTATCCGAATATTACTATTCGCGGTATCTGATAAGCATCGTCGATAAAGCTCGTCCGCCTCGTTCGACAGCTTTGGAGGTGATTGATAGTACACCATCTCTTGCCGAATTTGAACAAAACATTGCAACTGTGCCAGCTGCACTTGCATTGTTAGAGTCTGCCACCCAAAAACTGACCGTATTTGGTGCTGCCAGTTCAGCGTTCGACGATCTGAACGATCCACGAGTTTTACGAATTTTGGCGGATCCAGCGTTTAACTTGCATTATGATGATCTGTTCTTGTATCATATTGATTCCGCTGAAGCTCTTTCGCAAAGTGCTTTGTTAGATCAAGCGCAGGCCGAGGGACAGTTGACAATGGCCACTGAAGACGTGGTAAGGCTATCTGTTGGAAACGCTGGAAGTTCTAATTTTCTTCAGTTGAATGGACAAGGAACTGCCGCCACAGTCATTACCGATGCAGATCTCAATTCTACCAACAGTGTTGTTCATGTTGTTAATAAAATACTCTTGCCGCCAAGTGCTACCAGAGATATTCCGGCTGCAATTAATGCATCTGCCCAGTTTTCGACCTTTATGGAGCTCATTAAATTGACCGAGCTGGAAACTACCTTGAGCAATGATGGACCTTACACTGTATTTGCTCCCAACAACGAGGCCTTTGAAAAAATGGATCCTCTAGAGTTGGCTTACTTGCGTAACAATACTGTCTTGTTGGAAGACATATTAAGGTACCATATCACCGCTGGAGTCGTGGCGAGCACTAATCTTCAAGCGACCGAAAGACTTACAATGCTGAATGACAAACAAACAACTGTTCAAATGGACTCTGACGAAAGAGGAACAATCACATCGACGTCTGGTAATATTGCATCCCTTCAATTCATTAATAATCTTGCCAACAACGGCATCATCCACGGCGTTACGGAAGTGCTGATCCCTGAGGCAATCGTCATTCCAAGTGCGGCACCGTCGAGTATAACTACCATTTCTCCATCTTCCTCTCCATCTTTCGTGCCAAGTGTCAGTGTCAGCCCCACAAACGCTACAAACGCTGGTCCAACAACTGAATCTCCGTCGACCGTGCCACCGGAGGTTAGTACAGTACCGAATGCTGGTACATCTGAAGTTCCCAGCACATTGCCAACTGGTACATCTGAAGTTCCCAACACATTGCCAACCACAAAGCCATCTCTTGCACCGAGCATCAGTGTATCTCCAACAGCTTCCGATGCGACATTGACTCCAACCACCGCACCAAGTGTGAGTGCAAAACCGTCCACATTCCCAACCACTGCACCAAGTGTGAGTGCGAAACCGTCCACATTTCCATCAAGCGCGCCAACCAATGCGACAAGTAGTCCATCGATGGTACCTAGCCTCTTCTCAAGCAGCATCCCGAGTGCGAAAACAACTACCTCGTCACCCACCGCCACTGCAAACACGACGGCATCGCCAACTTCAGAATCGAGCGTGCCAGTCACACCGAGACCAACGTCTCCATTAACCTCTCAGCCGTCGTCTCTGCCCAGTCAAATGCCTACAGTTTCCTCTACGCCTGTCGAAATCAGCACATCCTTTGTTCTCTTCAACACGGATGACATCGAAGCCAAGGATTTGAGCTTCTTAACGTATGCTCGCCCGCTGAATCTTTCATTTGCCAACTTTGTCGAAGATATAGTGGCTGGTGTCCAAAGCAGAAGCCGACAACGACGGTTGCGAAATACAGGTACTATTGTAGAACGACGGCTGGAATCTACCCTTGAGGACGGCTCGACTGAGCTCTACAACGCTAGAGACGTGAACTGTCCGAGTGTGACATCTGATGGCACGTCTATACCTAGTGATGCGAATTGCCAAGAAATGTTCGGGCGCTACATTCTTTTAGTTGTTGGGGAAAATCTTGAGGTGGTCAAAACGGAGTATACAAATGCGACAAATCAAGCTATCGATGAGGGTAAGCTGCAGGAAAGTATTCTAAGCGTCGATCCAGACTCACCTTTTACAGTGGCCGGTACGCCACAATCCCTAAATGATGACAAGAGTGATGATGGTATGGAGTGGTGGCTCATACTGGTTATAGTTCTTTGCGGTATCCTCGCAGTCGCTTGTTTCGCCTTTGCTCTGTACTGCTACTTCAACGTTTTGTTGAAGAATGACGAGGAGCCTCTAGATGAAAATAAGGCACAGTCTAAACTTTTTGAGTCGGAAGAGTTCCAGTTGGTCCCTCCACCACCACCACCACCACCACCGCCGCCAGCTACCTTTGTCAATGTTGAGGAGCCCGTCGAAGATTCTTGGTCATCTGAAGGAGAGGAATTAGACGAAGATGTTGATGATGAGGCTCGAAAATTCTTTTCGGACCAAGATACTGTTGATGTTGAAGAAGAAAAAATTGATGAATCGAAAGATGATGGTCTAGAGGATGACGATGATAACAAATCCGCAGAAGACAATGGCAACGGTGAGGAATGGGAAGAGGAAGACACTGCGGATGACTTAAAAGCGACTTTACCTGCCATCGAGGACGAACAAGCAGCCTTACTTGCCATCGAGGACGAACAAGCGGAGGAAGAGTGGGACGCTGAAGACGAAGCTAATGAGAATGAGGAACATCCTGCGGAAACGTGGGAGGATGAAGCGGAAGGCAACTCTAATGACGAGGAGGATGACTCAGAAGCTGTAGATCCTCCTCAAGGGGCACATGATGGCGATGCGCCTGGGCTGCGACAAAGCGAGGTAATTCGGCAATCAGACGATGATGGTGACATGGGTACTATTGGATCCCAATCTTGGCAAGTTCCAGACGTATCTATTGAAGACGTCCACGATGTTGAAGAAATTCTCCGGCACTCTGAAAGGAAAACGGGTCAAGACGGAGACGGCGAGTGAGGTAAGGGTCAGCGAATGAAAGAGATGCACACGTAGCTATGGGTGATCAAGCTCTCGTGGTTCCTCGCACGACGGCTCTTTTTCGACTCAAAGTCCTTGGTGATGGCCTGGATGATTGCAGAACGGCATGCGATGGTGGAGGAAAGTCACGCGCAAACAAAAGCGATGTTTTGAAGAGTAAGTGGAGCGCAGAGTGTTTCTGCCTGTTCTGCTGGATGCTAAATAAAGATGGAAAGTAAGATCAAATTAAGTATCGTCATATCGTCTCGTTGGGAAAGAAATAATAGTGAACGAAAGGAAGAAAAAGAAGTAGAAACTCTCCAAATGGACGAAGCGTGTAAAAAAGATAAACAGGGCGTCAATTTATCCTAACACACATTCACAAAACAATCTACGCAAACAGACAGAAGAAGTATAGTCGCCTTCGTAGGTAGAATGATAAGAGCATGACACTGCCGTTTTGTAGTGAATCCATGCACTATGAGTCTATCTGCAAGCCCTCAAATAAAATTACAAAATTTCTATGAAGTGGAAGGAGTTAACAGTGGCAAGAATTCTTCGACGCGACCCTGTGCCATCCTTAGTGCCAAGGCCACATCGGTAGAAGTGGTTGATACACGGCCCGTATAATCCAAGGAGAGAATTTGCTCCGGGTTGAGTCCATTGACAACGACAGAAATACCTCCCTCGCAAACTGACTCTTCCTCTTTGGCTGGGTCTACTAACCAGTAGTGCTTTCTTTCTATAGTACAGTCCATTTCCCCATCACTAATATTATCATCACTGTCCATCTTGCAGGAAATATGTATGCTTCCCATTGACAGAGATATCGGGATCCTTCCCAGCACCAATTTCTTGGAGGGAAAGGATTTTAGACTCTGCGGAACTTTCCTGACACTGTCATTGTCGGGCAAGGTAAAAACCCGCCCATCATGTACTACAATAGCCGGTAACATCGTATCTGTTAGTGCGGCGACGGCTGCCAGCAAGCAAGAATCCCGAAGATTTCCATCAAAATTTAAAATCGCCACGGTAACATCCAAACCAAAGGCTGCTTTTCCGGGTACAATCCCGAGCTGATCTAAATCCAGACAGGCTACCAAAAGACGCTGCAACCATGATTCCAAGGCTGGATTCGATGGGACCAATGTAACACGTAAGTCACCGGCACGGGAGGATGGTTGCCCAACATCGGCCGTGACACCCGCCAGAACGAGTGTGGATTGTGTAGCATTCGTGTTGATATCATCGGAAGACTCGTCAGCACCATCCATTACTACCGGCGATGACTTCATAGTCACAATGGCACTCCCGATCGCATTCTTTTGCAGCACTGACACGGCAACCGATGTTGGGCGAGCCTGGCTAAAAATGCGACCGTCGGGTCGCGTCTTGTGCTTCCAATACAAATCGGGCAAATACGAGGCCGGATCAAGCGACTGAGCCGTCTTGAGCGTTGCATTCACCCAAGAATCCATTACTTCTTGTGTCGCCCCCAGTCCTTGCAGCTGTACTTTCGATTTTTTCTGCGATGCTGCTGCTGCTGATGATGATGATGTTGGATGAAACATGATAGCGGAATGCTGATAGCTGGTAGTAGTAATATATGATGTATGATCGACGGGCTGGTAATCTGGGATCGACAATTGAGTATAAGAGATAAGAGATCTGTGCTGAACTACAAGGAAGCACCTGGCCCTGCAACTTTTTTCACTTTTCGCTCTCTTGAAGCTACTCAAAGTGACTAGCTAGCTTTACTTTGAATCTCCCTGTCTGAATTCTCTTATAGCGTGGTCTCTGCTTGTTTATTTCTGTGCGTTTCGCACTGCGGACAACAAAAACAAGGGATTAAAAACAGGATCTTTGGACTGTTGCTGGTGGCAAGAGGACTTCGCTGGAGGTGACAGACAGACGGTTACACGACCCAGTGTCGTTACAGGAGCACCTCATCTACTGTAAATTATTTTCTCTGCCGAAAGACAAGGTCGAATGGCCTTCTCCAACGCTTTGGCTTGCATGTTGGCAACCTTCGGATCAAAGAATAGTCGGTAGCAGTGTGTAATAGTACCATCGATGTGGCGATATTCATTCTGGAGACAGACTCCTGTAATCAAGTCCTGCGTCTTTTTCTGCTTGCCCTGCTGGAGGACAAGATGGTCGTCCAAGTAAAACGTCGAACAGACGTTTTGTGCTTGCGCCAAAATTTTGTGACTGCGGTCTCTATAAGGATCCTCAACTACAAGGTTGATATCTTTCCAACAAGGTTGTTTCTTCTCTAGCAAAAATAGTCGTCCAGTCAAGCCACCGATATTGATTTTTGTTTGCCACACTTCCTTCAAGTTGCCAGTGAATTTTTTAATGGCATGCACAAGAGATTGGTTATCAGCGCTAATGAGCACGGCTCTTCCCTCGGAAGCACAGAGGATTCTGACAGATTCCACTAGAATCCTTGAGTAACAAAGCACTTTGTCCTGGCTGGTTATTGCGTCTGCAGAAGGTTCCTGGTGAGATTTCTTTTTGCTGCCGGCAAACGGAAGATCGCCAACCAGAGAATCCGCAATCCCATCTCGCAATGGCAAGTGTTGAGCATCCCAAATCACAAAGTCCATGAGAGGACGATATGGTAAATGCTTTATGTTCTGTGCAACCTGATGAATCGTCTCAGGGCTCCTGTCGCCAACGATACGAAAGGATGGTTGACACTGTGGATACAGAGACTCGTATTCGAGGGTCCCCTCGCCACTCATCATATTGACTACTATGGCCGGAATTTCCAGAATTTGTTGGTCTGGCGACATGATGTTGGAAACTTCTCTTTTTTGGGAAAGCAGGTGCATCGCAAGGGCCAGGGGTGGGCGAACAGATTTTGCCATCCATCCCAAACTGTGGTTGCCAATTTGTGCCGACATTGAGTTCACGATAGATAGAGGGCGCTTGGAATTGAGATCGAGAAAGAGCTGCAGCCGATCATCCAACTTGGCTCGCAACGTCATATCACAGCTCTTGGATGATCCCAGAGCAACACCCGCTCGACCCAAACCGCTCACCACAGCCGCAGTTAACGTGGCTGTAGAAATATCAGGAAACATACCCTTGTTGCGCTGAGCTACAATATTGATCTGTCGCCGAGGAGGACACGAAGACTCTAAAGTCTTTTTTAAAGGCTTGTTCTCTTCAGAGGCATCGATTCGGGGTCGTAGATCAAAATACAAGAAATGACATTGAATGTGTTTGCTTTCGTTTGTTGATGGATCGTAGAAGGAATTTACAGGAAGAATCATGCGGTATAGCAGCTGAATGGAGAGTCCAGAGGACCTCCAAACTCGAGCAAGATTTGCAGGAACAATCAGGCCCATAAAACTAGCCTTTAGTTGTGTAGTTGCATGTTCTAGAAATTTGATAATGATAGAATAATCGCCACGGCTGCCCTCACTGAATGGGGGATTAGAAATGATGCACAGGTGTTGGAAGGATGAGCCTCGAACTCCCTCCAACCAATCCTGCGAGACGTCAAAGAAGTTTTTCTTGTAGATGGAAGTATGCTGAGTATTCAAATCAACTCCAACGGAAGCCTTGTCAGGTAAGAATTGAAGCAACGAACCTGATCCCGCCCCTGCGTCGAGCCATAGCACATCATTCCCCTTGAGGTCTAATTCCTTGCCTACAAGATGTACAAAGGTCTGAACGACACCTTTCGCGACATGTGATTTCGTGAATATGGTATTGACACGGAAGTTATCCGTGAGTGTATAATTATGTGTAGTGATTTCGTCCAGATCTTTCTCATTGGTTGCTGCTGGAAACGGCAGCATTTCGCCATCCAAGACGTGTACAGGCAAGGTGGCATCTAATATTGGTTGCCATAATTCCCATGCTTCCATAGCAGCCAAAAGTTTTCCTTGGCGAAGATGAAAGCATTCGTTTGTAATCCAATCGATAAGGTTGTTGTTGTTGTTGTTGCTGTTGTGTCGACTTTCATTGCTACTGTATGCGGTATCGGTTGGAATATCCTTGGACAACACTTCCAGGCTCACATGTTCAACAAAGCGCAGATTGGACACCAACGTGAGAAGCGTAGTGCTGGGTTCTACTTGCTGTAGCTGACTGCCATGTTCTTCACTATTTTTCGCTCTGGTGTCAATGCGTATATCCAGCAAAGACCCAGAGTGCCCACGGTGATGCCATTCTATTTGATGCCTGCTGTTGTTGTTGCAGCCGCCGCTCCTGCCAACCAAAAGGTGACGAACTTCCTCCTCGGCAAAGTCCTCCAGGCCTCCACTGACAGAGCAACGGAGAAGACACATACGACAATTCCTTCGTAGCAGTAGTGTCAGCAGATTCACAGATTGCCTTCGTGTCAATGAATGCTTGCCATCTATCCTCTAACATAGAGTAGTATCCACACACAAAATAATGCACTCCTCATGAAGAGAGGGGGGG
>Ga0210036_1002494_pt1 | contig 19440 bp, 17 predicted proteins | sample CryGeymeta201515_FD_185469 | JGI IMG/M metagenome (GOLD analysis project Ga0210036, IMG submission 185469) | Groundwater microbial communities from Crystal Geyser aquifers in Utah, USA - Crystal Geyser metaG 2015-15 (SPAdes) (version 2) | ecosystem: Environmental > Aquatic > Deep subsurface >...
TTCCGAATATAAGCATAAAATACATCCCGTGATTTTTCAATATCCCTGAATTGGTGATCACTAAATCGTCAAACAAGCCCGGGATATGGATATCCCGGAAAATTGGATACACAGCCCCGGGATTTTTCCATATCCCGGGAATGGTGATAACAAATGTGCTTGTAAACAAGGGTTCGAAAAGGATCGTGCTGCACTTCGGCAAGGCGTCACAAAAACAGAAGCCAAAGAATAAATAAATAATACTCTACGAGTTTCGCATCAATCTGTCTCACAAACCCTTAAAAGTTGACAATGCTCCTATCTACCGTTCGATCTAGTACTACCCGCCTGGCTGTCCGAGCTGCTCCTCGAATGACTCAGGTCGCTCCCCGAGCTCTCTCCTCTTTCACCAACACGTTGTCCAAGAAGGTGGGTTGTTTGAAGTTTGAAAAGAGGAAGGAGGGTGATTCTGCCCAAGACTTAATTATTTTTATTCTTCTGCTGCAATCTTTTGAAGCTTACCAGGTATCATTGTATCATTTCTTTTTTTATTCTAATCGCAGGAACATGTTGAAGAAGAGAGATACATGCGCGAGCAAGAAAGGAAATTTTTTGAAAAGAAAAAGGCTGAAATGGTACGTAGAATATCAGACAATGTATGATTGATTACTGAAAAATGCCATCACAGCAACCTTGTATCCTGGAGTACTTTGGATATGAAGCGGATAACTTTCATCGTATGAAAGGAATGGTGTCTGATCATGAGCGGAGGCGGCAAAAGGAAACGATAGCTCTCCAATGCGACTGTTTTCGGAAGCAACGGAAAGACTGAAGAACTATAACCCACACACAACAAGAACTTGTATTACAACCAATTTTCCTTTTGCTTGCGTTTTGCAGACTCATTTTTCTTTTATTTTTATCTCGTTTGTTCAAATATTTTTTCTTCCTTCCACAGGCTGCGGCTCAATCGGAAAACGAAATGGCAGTTTTTGAGGAAGTTGTAGCACCCGCCATGGTTGAATGCCAAGAATTGTTGAAGAAAACCAAAGATGAAGTCAGTGCGGAAGGATTGGAAGCCTTGGCCAAGTGGAAGTTGGGAATGAAGAAATGAATGCCAGAAATGGTGCATCAGTTGTGAAACATTACTGTTATTTTTATTGTTCCCAACGATAGATCATATTAGATTTTTTTTAAATTGAACCTCAATTTTCTGTGTAAACCAAACAATGTCAGGAAAATGTCACATGAAACTTTGCAGCTGGTGATTTTATTGTGCTATTTTGACTTCTAGCTCTCTGGAGTAATGTATCTGGTGGCATTTCACAGGCAGGTATAATGGTTTTAGTAGACGTGTTGGAAAAATATTACATTATATTTATCATGATCACAAGAACTGTGATAAGGTCCATGTCCATACTGACTAAAGGGAAAAGAGATTGCCAAGCAACTGATATTTGCATGGCAAGTATGCACCAAGTCTATCATATGAAATGTTAAAAACTAACTATATTGATGGCCGATCTTGTGGATGTCTAAACATTCTCTATTTCTCAACTGAGATCATAAACTCCTATGTAATTGTTTTTGAAGGATCCCAGATACAGACTATTGTCCCAGACTGTCACACCAGACAGCATTCCAATGTCTTTGGCAGTAGGATCCTGGAAATATTGGATTTCTTTGGTCGTCGGATCGACTTCAATCACTCCACCATAGGCACTTGCTTTGGGCAACAATATTTTGGGTAGTATCATGACAAAATTTCGGAGTACCTTGTCAATTGGATGAGGCACTCTATTTATGATCTTGGCCAGCAGTCCTACCGAAGAAGGAAGAGCGACATAGCAGCGATTGCGACCGCCTCCGCAATCTACTCCATCGGGATAACCCGTCATGTCATTGCTCTCGACTATACTTTCTAGAGTACCTTGTCGTGGACCACGCAAATGATACCTGTGCAGCTGCAAGGCAAAGCTTTCGGCAATCAAGACAAACTTTTCGTCGGGATCTATGCCAACACCGCTGGCAAACCTGAGATTGCGCACCAAGACACGGATCTGATTCGCGCGAGGATCATATTCGAGCAACCGTCCCATGGGTTTCCCTCTAAGCATATCCAATGCAGATGCATACGTGGTATCCCACGTTTCTGAACCAATTCGATCGGACATGATATCCGTGGCTGCAAAAATAAAATGAAAATAGAGGGAAAAAATATGTTACAGTATTCAACAATGATTGTGATGGGTGATGGACAAACAGTTTCCTCAGTACTTCGTTGTTTGTTGTATACAATGAATACTCTCAGCATACGTACAATCGGTAAAATAAACCTTGCCCGACTTGCTACCAATGGCAAGATCATTGGCATAGTGAATCTTGGATATGGTCCCATCGGTGTCTTGAAATTGATGTGCTACCAACTCGACCTTGGACGTGGGGTATTGACGTGGATTTGTAATTCGTAAGAGACCCAAGACAGCATCACAAATGTACAATGTTTTCCCATCTGGTGTAAATCGACCACCCAGTGGTCGACCCATACCCAAATCGGCCACTTTGGTTGTCTTAGCCGTCATGACGATGGTGGCAACACCACTGTCGGTTGATTCGGTTGTCGCTCCTTCTTTGGTCTGTTGCACGTCGCTCACGCTTACCAACATACTTTCTTCTGTCAAGACATAAATAGTCCCATCCTTAGGATGAATAATCACGGTTTTGGGACCTTTTAAGAGTGGCTCCATCATGGTATCTTCGTCGAGTCGTTCGTAGATTTTTGTAAGTTTACCGTGCTTACCTTGTAAACTGTCATTGGTAGGATCGATCAGTGCATTGCTTGGCCGTTCTGCAATTTTCACAGCAGGGCCACCGTACGGCAACAAATTCGGAAAAAACGTTTTTGGGACAAAATATCCTACGCAAGCACATAAGATCATTTGTCGGGTTTTGGATCCTTTGGAAGGTGCTGGTCTCCTCGGATAAGGCTTTTGGAATCGAAGTTGGCTGGGTGTCATGGCTTCGGGGTGATGAGTAGTAGTAGTAGTGGCGGTGGCTGCAGGGTTATTATTAGCAGTAGTCTTTTTAGCGGGTTTGCGCGGTTTCTTCTTCATGATAGAGAGATCGCCTTATTTATAATATGATTCAAATGAATGTACGGTACTCACAGATGATGCGATCCCCTCATAAAATAATTATGTTTTCGCTTTTTGTTTCAATTACTAGTAGAGTCGAGCTTTGCGAGTGTTCAGTTTCTAAAAAGTTTGGATGAGTTGATGAGTAGCTACAGAAGTAGTCTACTACTGGTACTAGTAGACTACCACTACTACTACTAGTAGTACTACTAGCTAGCTCTCTACTAGTAGAGGGGGGGGGTCTAGTAGTAGAAAAAAATACTCGTTCTGTTATTAGGATTAGGTCTACTAGTCTACTGTAGGTCTCTACTGCTACTAGTCTAGTAGTAGTCTAGTAGTAACAACTACGAAAAAAGGAGAACGCGCACTTGCTCTTCAGGATACATGTAGTAGTGTTTTTTGGGGGGTTCTTGATGGGGATGTTGCTACACTTTTAATAGTACACGGTACCAAGTGGTACCAAACATCGAAAGACATTTTTTATATCTTGTCAAGTTCAAATATCTTACTATTGTAGTGTCTCTCCACTAATATTACTAACTAGGAATTCACAGCGGAAACTATTTCCATGGCTTCTGCAATTCTGTTGCAAACCGATAAAGGTGACATCAAGCTTCGATTCCTCCCCGATGCGGGTGAGTTTTTGATGAGGCTGCATGAAACATGAAAGAATTGCTGTTCACAATTCCACATGCCTACCGTGTCTCACAAACCACTGTGTCTCACAAACATCATCATCATCCTACATCATACACGCAGCCCCCGAAACGGTCAAGTACATTACCAAGTGTGTCCAATCCAAGATTTACAATGACACGTCTTTTTATCGGTCTGATTTTGTCATTCAATTTGGTCTGCATGGAACAGGGAAACAAAATCCTCACGGTAATCTAATGGTGAATGAAACCAACCTGGGACGTTGTGGTGTCGTTTCGAATACTCGTGGAACAGCCGCATGTGCCCATTTTGATGTTCCCGACTGTGGTGGAAGTGAAATATTTATCAATTTGAACGAAAATCGTCATCTGGACCAGGCGTATGGTGGTTTTTGTGTCTTTGCTCGGGTAGAAACAAACGACACGACAAGCTTTCAAACAATCGATGCTATTGCAGCAGCTGTCAAACAAGACGGCAAGGTAATAATACGCCAGGCTTCTATTGTACCATAGTAAGATCAGCACAACGATTGATCAACTTACAGCACTGTGTATAATCTTACAAAATTGATACGGAAAGTCATTTTTCCGTTTTTTCTTCTCCAGCATCCTAGATTCTGCCGTAGAGTAGTTCGTATTCCTGTTCATCGTCACAGGGGTTGATTTATCAATTTTCCAAACAACTGACGGAGATTGGAAACAACCACAACAGCTTTACCGCGCCCGGAATGAAAATAGTTTTGGAACCAATCCGAAGCCGCCTTTGGCAAATCAACAACATTTTCTGTACTACTACCGGCAGCAGCTTTGGTGCCCAATCTTTGTCACATAAAATAATGTTCATCCGGACTGAGTTTGAGTTGGTGCCGTTCAAAGAAAGCAAGACTTTCTTGCGGAATGATGATTGGAAGGTATTTTCTTGCCTACAGAAATAGCTTCTCCTCGGTTAAAAGTGAAAAACCAATGACGAACTAGTTTCTCATGTACTACGGTTCCTCAATAAGCAATGGTAGTGAACACTCTGGGTGTAATATTTGTAATCTAATTTCACTCTGTTGTGTTCTCAGAAAGCAATGGTTCCTGCAGAGTGCTTTGGTCGTTGGAGCTGCCATAGGGATTTCCCTCGTTTGATGCACCTTCTTCTGCCAATGATGCACCACCGTCCTCTCCTTCTTCTGGCGTATTCTCAAAACTGTCTTCGCGGCGAGGCACCAATGGCAGGAGCAAGGCCCACGTTAGAATTCCCAAACTTTGAATCGCGGCCGTGATGCGAAAGGTGTAGGTGTAGTCTCCGTGAGCGTGATCCGAGGTCCAGCCGCCCAAGGCGGCACTGCCACACCACCCAAAGGCCGCAATGGACTCCAATGATTTCCATCGACCTCGCTGGTTTTTTGGTACATAATCCATTAAAATCGATTCTTCCAGAGGATACGATGCATTCATGAGCGCCGTTCGAAGAATGTAAATTGGAACCAACAATAGTGCATGCTTGTTCAAATACTCTTTAAAAACCACCATACTATAGAGTCCCGAGACACCCAAAATCTTAAACAGCAAGGCCGTTCCAACCCGACCCAGACTTCCTCTGCTGGCGATCGTTTGACCTATCCCACCACAGCCTGCCAAGACTAATGGCAAAATTAAATACACAACTTGTACCTGAGTAGGTGACATTCCTACTTGGTCTTTGAAGAAGAGTGGGAAAAACTTGACCGTCATTCCACTTCCGAGAGCAAAAACGAGAGAGTGGACAAATACAATAATCGGTACCGTCCAAGCCCATTTGGTCTGCGAAAGGGGAGCAGATGCGTCGACAATCGTTTGATTATTGTTGATATTGTTGTCATCGGAAGCATCTGGCTGTTCTTCGTCATCTAATGCTGGTTCTTCTGTTGTCGTTGTCGTTGCGATAGCGGGTGGTGGATTATTGCCTTGGTCGTCATTGCTCTCGCCTTCTATTACTTGTTCATCTAATGCTTTAGAGTCGTCAAAGAACATCATCAAGATTCCATTGACCACTTCCATGGCGAGTCCAACGTACATGACGATTCTCAAATCTTCCAAATCCCATTCGTCACCCAGTGCTTGAAATAAAACAATAGACACCAGTGGTCCCAAGCAGGAAGCGACTTCGTAACAAACAAACAAATACATATAGTACTGTGATCTCTTGCCCTGAGGTGTCGAGTCTGCAAAGAGTGCCTGAGCTGGTCCATTGACGATACCACCCCCCACCCCCCACAGTGCCATGATAATCATCAAATAGAGTTCCGTATGGGGTGGTGGGACAAACGAATCATCTTTTTCGCTGCTATTACCACCCGTTCCAATCCATTCAAACAGGAGTGCATTTACTACGGCCGTAACGCCCAATAACAGTCCACCACATTTCAAAACCACACTGCGTCCACCTGGCAACGTATCGGCTAAATATCCAACCGGTAAGGCACTTAGCAAGCTGGCCAATCCACTGACCGCTTCAATATCTCCCACGTAAGTATTACCTTCCCTTTTGTTATTATTATTGGTGCTGTTGTTGCTGCTGTTGTTACGAACAATGCGTTGTTGACGAAAAGAAACGGCAAAAAGTAGAATCATGGACGCCAGCGAACGGTCTTGTTGCTGTCCCAATTTTTTTAAATAAGCCGCAAGGACGGTTCCCGTCCAAAGACTGTCAGACATACCATACGTAACGCACAACATTAATTCCAAAAGAACATTGTGATTCATATTGAGAAGCACCTTGTCCGGATGGTTGGAACAACCAGCTGGACACCGAACGATGATATTTTTGGAATCATTGTCATTCGTCGCACTGTCGCTATTTCTATTGTTGTTGTTGTTGTTGTTGTCAAAAGAACTAGTTTCTTCAGATGAAGGATTCGCTGGAACGAGAGGTTCTCTCAGAGGATCTTGAGCTTGATCTGGGTGGAGGTGGTCAAGATGAGAAGCCGCCATTGTACTGTCTTAATGGAGGAAGCAAAAATGAATATGATGTTGTCGTTGTTGTTGTCGTTGTTGTTTGTTGTTGTTGTTTGGTGGAGGATTTTGCAACTTTCTTTCGTCGTGCTTTGGCAAATGATGACGTCACGACCAATTGAGGAAGCACACTTGAACGAGGTCGCTGACTTTTTGAAAGCTCTCGGAAAGCACTGACATCATTTTGCATGCCGATGTCTTCTTACCTCATTTTTTGTTCTCAATTCATATTTTGTCCTCTGGCAGGCAGACAACAGCCATCAGCGCTAATCAAAGCCCTTGACATCAGATTCATTTTGTTTTTAAAAAGTCTACTGAAAGATCCAACTTCATTTCGAACACAAGCCGACAATCGATTTCATTTGCATTTGCATTTATTTATTATCCGTTACACGTCTTCAATTGAAAAGAAAATTGATTATACGGTATTGTTTTTGCAATGAGATGTATAACGATCCTCTGTTTTGTGCAGGCGGCTGCAAATCCTGGCCTGGTTGGCGCTTGGATCACGAATATTGGCACTCGAGCGTCACAAAACAATAATAAATTATGTACTCGGGAAAATCGAATAAATAATTCAAATAAAAGGCCACGAAAAAAAAACATCGTCGCAACCGCCCTGAAATCCTCGAGCAACGAATATGATTCGGCGATGAGTGCCTATGATCGAGCCATTCGGGCCGTGTCGGCACCTTCAGCACCACCAACATCGAGTGCAACTGAAACAGGCGTAAAAGAAGCAACACCGAGTCCTTATTTTTCTCCCTTTGCTCCTCCTGCAACGGAAGAACGCGTAAAAGAAGAACCCACCGTATATAATGAAGCTTCTGCTGCTTTTGCCACCAGTACTAGTGACGATGGTGGCATGAGTGCTTACGATCAATATATGCGACAACAACAAAAGAATGCACCGTCCCCGAAAATCTCAGATTTTTCGCCAAGTGTCTTTCCGAAATCCGTACCGCCGCCACCTGGCGCTGATTTTGTGGCATCGACCTTTAATGATCCTACTACTACCACCACCACTATGAGTGCACAAGCACAAAAAATGGAATTGGAACAAGTCAATGCTTGGACAAATAATAGCAATTGGGACGATGCTGGTATGAGTGCTTATGATCAATTTATGCAGCAGGCCCAAAACAGTGCTGCCACTGCGAGTATGACATCAGAGCAGCAGCAGCAGCAGCAGAAAGCACCACCAGACACTACCATGCAAGGCTGGGAACCACCCTTGACGTTTGAAGAAAGTACCGACCCTGCATCGCTTCTACCGCAAGAAGGGCCCCAAGAAGTTTTTAGTAGGCCTGAAATTCCACAACCATCAGCACTACCACCACCACCACCACCACCACCACAACAACAACAACAACAACCAGGTCCTTTGATTCCACCTCCCACTACAGTCAACACCGAAGATCCTATTGCTCGAATGGCTGCTGCAGCGGCTTCGGATGCTCCAGCTTCCAGCTTGGGCAACGACTCGTTTATGAGTACTGCATGGGAAGATGAACAACCCGGCTTTCTGGAAAATCCCATTGGATTTTTACAAAATATTTTTACTCCTCCAACAGCAAAACCCAAGACACCAAAAGTGGTCGACTTTGGTGTGGTCAAACCAGGAGTGTCCAAGCGTATTTTCGATTCCTTGAACTCGGATCCGTAAGAAAATGTTCCTTTCTGTATCGCGCGATCTGTTCAGACTTTGAATATTACCTTTTTTCTTTTTCGCGTTGTACTGGTTTTCTCATTTTGATAATTTCTTTTACTGCGTTTGCACAGAAATCCGAGAGCTTGGTCACAGTGGGATGCCTTTCAAAATGCCGAAGATCGATGGTACGATCTCAAAAATTCAAAGCCATTTCGGTACGATGCCAAACTTTTCAAACCATTTCAAAATGAAGCAGGTCCACCTTTGCAATTTGTCAGCGACGATTGTGCCATGGGCAACGCAAAAGCATGCTCCAAATTGCGAGATATTTGTGAAAAATCCAACAGCGAGGAATGCAATAACTTTGACTATGTTGGTCCACCCTTGGATGAAAATGGGCAACCTGTTATGGAATATGATGTGGTGGTATTGGGAGGTACTCTTGGCGTCTTTTATGCAATGGCCTTGCAGAGATACCGGCTCAATGTTTGTGTTGTGGCACCTCGAGAGTTGCGAGGTCAAGAACAAGAATGGAATGTTAATATGGAAGACTTGATAGAGCTTCAACGACTGGGCATTCTTACTCCAGATGACATTGAAGCTGCAATTACCACTGTTTACGGCGGTTCAAGGGCGGGTTTCAAAAACAAGGAAGTAACCCCTTTGAGTGGCGGGCCATTTGACAACCAGGGAGTAGGTTTTGAATGCTACCTCAATGATGTTCTCAACCTAGGAATTTCTCCTGCGGTTTTAATAGAACGCGTTGTGGAACGATTCAAGGCCGGAGGAGGGAGTGTTCGGGAGCGGTGTCCATTGAAGGGAGTAGCAGTGTCGAACCAAGTTGGTTGCGCCATTGATTTGGGCAGTTACAATATAAACGAAGACGTCGAACCTATAACTTCGAAAATCGTTCTGGACTGTTTGGGTTACGGGAGCCCAGTGGCAAGGCAGCAGCGCTATGGTCTGAAGCCGGATAGTATTTGTATGGTATTTGGTTCGTGCGCTGGAGGCTACAATCCAGACCGGAACCGATTTGCTGACATTATGTACACGTTCAATCCGCTGCAAAACTGTGGTGATAAAGGCATCCATCAATATTTTTGGGAAGCATTTCCCGTTGGAACTAATTTGACAGCGCCGATTGCCAATGAAAGGCCAGCATACAACGCGTTCGGCGGACAGCCAACCAAAGCCCCGAAAAGAGTAGGGCCGCAAATCAAGTCGGACGAAAAGACTACGTATATGTTTACCTACATAGACGCAGATGCAAAGCGTCCGTCGCTAGAAGAAATGATGGATGACTACTGGAAATATCTTCCTACCTATCAGCCCTCTATCAGCAACCCCGAAAAGCAGCTTGATATTAAGCGCGTGGTCTACGACTACTTTCCTGCGTATCGAGACTCGCCCATGAAACCACAATATTCACGAGTGTTAAGTATTGGCGAAAGCGCTGGAACGCAAAGTCCCATAAGCTTTGGTGGATTTCGATCGCTTAGTCGGAACATTGGTCGCATCAGTGGAGCCGTAGCAGAAGCCATTGAAATGGGATGCTTACACAAGGATGACCTCGGCTATATTCATGAATACAACCCTCAAATAGGAGTTGGTTGGTTTCTGCGAGATATCATGTCAGTGTCAATACACAAGAAAGTAAATCCTCAATTCACCAACCGTGTTCTCTCGGTGTATTTGAAAGCAATGTATGACTCGGGTCCGGAAACAATTCAACCCTTCATGCAGGACGTCTTAAAGTTCGATGCTTTGGTGGGAACAATGGTGACAGGGATCGTAGCAGATCCTGGATTGACGGTGGATATGGTCAAACATGTTGGCCTTCGCAGAACACTAGAGTTTCTTGGTCACATTGCAAACATGGGACTCTATGGCCTTTTAGATGCGTCTGTATCACCCATTATGGAGAAGAGGATAGAGAAAATGAACAACCCACGCGAGCGTTTTCAGTGGCGGCGAAGGCTCGAGGCCTGGAAATATGGCAGTGGCAATGATTACGTGGACAGGAAGAAGGTTCGGCCTTTCTCCCAATAAATTCATTGGAACATTCTCTCATCTATGTTTTGGTTTCATACAGTGATCCTGCAATTGGTTTTGGATCGAAGCCACGGTAAGTAAAAACGATAAATTAATAAGCGCTACTTCCATGTAATTGCCTACTCGAGTATTCAGCACTTTAGAGGCAAAATCGGTTGCAAGTTCAAGATCGATAGGAGACACTTGGCTATAAATGAGGTTGCTCTCTCGTTCTCTGTTTGCCAATTTTCTCTACAAATGAATCACAGTCGCTATGTTGTTGAAAGCGTCAAAATACTGTAGATCGTACCAACGAGTCCGACGGAACCACCAAGAAGAAATAGCACAGTCCCAAGCATCGTGTGTCCCCTCATTTTGTAGGAAAATAGCGCTGGTAAAATGCATGACATGAGAGTTCCTGTAGCACAGCCCGCAAGATTCAGAACGGCTCCCAGACTCGACGCTTTCAATGCCAAAACTAGTGTGGTACACCATAGCACTACAGTGAAAGCAATGTGATAGCCAAGCTTCAACTGACGATCGCTACCGGGGAGGAAAATTGAATTTAGGTCGTCTGAACAAGGATACTGAGAATTTTCATCAGAATAGAGCAATGCCACCAGCTCCTCTCTTACAACTAGAAAGGCAAATGGATAAGTCAACACCACGACGATACAAAGAAAGCATCGACATAAATCAACCGCTTTTGATGCTGGATACAAAAGAAATATTGAACTCGACGTTTCTTCCCAAAAGGTCATGTATACCGGGTAGCCCATGAAAAGAACAATAGCTGTATTCATTGCGGTTCCAAGCGTAGATGCCTTCTCATAGTGCTGTTTCTGACTTGGTTTCATCGCCTGGTAGACAAGGTGCACATCGTACTGAGCAACAAAAACGAAAAAAAAGGTGCCTACACTTTGCAGAGCACTGTGATGCACCACCAGCCAATGTTCGACGAAATTGGGCTCGCCCTCGTCATCATTTGTCGTGTACAGATAAATGACGGTGGCTACAATGAGCACAAGAACGATCACTTTAATTTCTGAGAAGCGTTCCAGCGGCCCAAGGTCGCGCAATAAGCTAAGCGGAAGCATGCAAGTGGTAGCAAAGAAAATTGTCGTGAGATATTCATTTGAAAAAATCTCCTCAAGATTTTTTTTAGAGCCGTCAGAATCATACGAGTATCCATAGAAAAGATGCGAGACTGCCACAGAGCAATTATCTTGCAAAATCTTTAGGGATGCAACGAGCACTCCAAGAGAGTAGAGGCTATTTGAAAAAATGACAGTAAGTCTTCCCTTCTCACCAAAGGTAACAAATCCCAAACTTTCATAAGTAAAGGCCGGCGGATCATGCGATTCTGCCATCAGAGCGACCAGCAAATCTAGTGAATACTTGTTGAGGACTGCAACGACTAAAATCGCCAAAAGGGCGATCGCACCTCCAGATTTGGCAATCGCACTGCCGAGACCAACCGTACCTCCTCCTAGAGTAGAGCTTGTTATGAGGAAGGCAGATCCGATCCACCCTGTACCTGGTTCGTTCCTAACCACAGCTGATGGTGGTGACTTTGGTGGTGGAATTGATTGTGCATCGTCCGATGGGGTTGCAGCTGCCTTGGAAGTACTTGCTCTCCCAGATGGGCTCACTGCCTCCTCTGGATCGTTATTTATAGAGCCGTATTGGCTTCCGTTTTTGCTGACAGTTTTGCTTCGCGCCGCCATGCCAGCTTTTTCACTGGGAGGACGAAATTTACAGGAGCGAGAAAGGACAACATGGATGACTAAAACTACAAGGAATCACGTGTACGGGTGGAAGTTTGTGGATATTTCAAGAAACATCGACAATCGAAACGAAGCGCGGTTTGAGAACGCTTCCGTTTCCTCTGTCACATTTGCATGCCTCATGAATTCGAATGGAAGTGACGTCAGCAAGGCGACAGATACAGTATCTCAATCATTCTCAATTCACGGAGTCAGGTTCTTTATCTTGTTTTAAACCAAACAACGAGGCTTTCTTGTTTTCTTTTGCTTTTACCTCTATTTGACACAATCTCGTGTGAAGTAAACTACAGTAATACTACTGCTGTAGTTAGCAATAGGACGAAGAAGTATCACACAAGAAGCGAGAACAATGCGAGTCCTTTCGTCAGTCCTCTTGCTGTTGGCGGCATCCTCGTCGCCACAAACCACTGCTTTTTCACCAAGCCGACCCACTAATGATGTTGCCCGTGGTTTTTCTTTTTCTTCCTTGCGAGCCTCTGTGGAAGATGCTACCGTTGCAGCAGAGAGTGTTGTTCCTGAGACATCGACCGGCAAAAGTCTCACAGAGCGCATGATGGCCAAGGCCCCACAAGAGGGACAGTAAGTAGAGCTTTTCTTCTTCTTCATGCGCAGCCAAGTACGTACGAGTATTCATTCGAATGTCCTCGCCTCATTCTATTTTTCTCCTCAACCCACCGAATAAATTAAACAGAGCCAATGGAGCTGGAGGATCGTCTACTTACAATGCATTTCTCGCTGCCGAAAAACGATGGTCCAATCTCAAAGCTTCTCAACCATTTTCGTACGACACCAAATTACTATCCAGTATGCAAAATGGCATTCCTCCACCTCCTACCTTTGTGACCGAAGATGGAGGTGAAGGCAATCCTCAGTGTTGGGCAAAGCTGCGTGAGCAACAAGGGAAAGCACTGGATTATGATGTCGTCATTTGTGGTAGTACGCTTGGAATTTTTTTTGCCGCCGCGCTTCAGTTGAAGGGTTTGAATGTGTGCGTCCTGGAAGCCGGGGCCTTAAAAGGACGAGAACAGGAATGGAATATCAGTATGGATGAATTGCTGGAGTTAAAAGAACTAGGAGTGTTATCCCAGGAGGATATTGATGCTGCCATCAAGACCGAATTTCCAGCGTGTCGGTCTGGATTTAAAAACAAAGAAGTCACACCCACGCAAGGCGGGTACTTTGAGAATGGCGTAGGGTACGAAACGACAACCGACAATGTCTTGAACTTAGGAGTATCGCCGGCTGTATTAATCGAACGAGTGGGAAAAAGATTTCAGGAGCTCGGTGGAACTCTTCTCGAAAATTCGCCCCTGAAAGGTGTTTGTATCTCCGAAGCCCTTGGAGCCGCCATTGATCTAGGAGACGACGAGGAGCCGGCAACAACGAGTCTCGTCCTCGATTGCATGGGTAACGCCTCTCCCATTTCTCGTCAGCAACGATATGGAATGAAACCTGATGGAGTTTGTGCTGTGGTGGGTTCTTGTGCGGGCGGATATAGAAAAGAAGACAATCTGATTGGAGACATCATTTACACAAATTCAGAAATACAAGATAAGGGAGAGAATGGAATGCTGCAGTACTTTTGGGAGGCTTTTCCGGTTGGCATCGGTAGAGATGGGAAAAAACCCGGCACAAGCGATGTCAAAACAACCTACATGTTCACGTATATGGATGCAGATGAAAAGCGACCTTCGTTAGAGACGATCATGGAGGATTATTGGAAAATGTTGCCAGAGTACCAGCCCTCTATTTCTGATCCGGAAAAAGACTTGGACATCAAACGTGTACTTTTTGCTTATTTCCCAACTTACCGTGATTCTCCTCTAAAACCAAATTGGAGTCGAGTATTGAGTGTAGGTGATGCTTCAGGTATTCAAAGTCCTCTGAGTTTTGGTGGATTTGGTGCCTTGACACGACACCTCAGTCGAATCAGTACCGCAGTCGTGGAGGCTGTAGAAAACAAGTGCTTACACAAAGACGATTTGGGAGCGATCAACGCGTATACTCCAAATCTCAGCTGTGCCTGGATGATGCAAAAAGCTATGTAAGTGATGTTGTTGCAGTGGTTAGCTGTATCCGCCGGTGCTTTTGTGTCCTAATACTGCTGACTGGCCCGAGTACAAATCTGACTATTGCTATCCAATCCTTTGAACAAACCAGGTCTGTCAGGCTTGGACAAAAGCCTGACCCTAAATTTGTGAATCGGTTGTTGGCTGTCAATTTTCAGGAAATGGATGACATGGGAGAACGAACTATCAAACCATTCCTCCAGGATGTCATCCGATTCGATGCACTCGTTGGTAGCTTGGCACGAAGTTTTGTGGCAGATCCTACATTCATGCCCGAGATTGTGGCTCACGTCGGCATTCCAGTGCTAGCCGATTGGCTGGGTCATGTAGGTATGATGGGTCTCTATAGTGTGTTTGATTCTGCGGTCACACCCGTCATTACTGCTTTTGTGGAAAAGATGGAGAATCCACGAGAAAAATTCCTCTGGAAGCGACGAATGGACGCCTGGAAGTACGGTAGTGGACGGGACTATATTTTACCCGAAGAAAACTAAATACTCGCTGCGACTGCGCATAGAGAATTGTAGTGTACTCAAGCAGTAATATACTTGCGTAGGTGCTATAATCTCATTGTTGGCGCTCCAAAGAAGCATAAGATTAAGCTTTCGAGTCCAGCCTTCCTGGCGGCAGAGTGACGATGACCAGGTATTTGCGCAACGACTTCATCCATTCCTTCTCTAAACTTTTCGACTTGCGTGGGTGAGGGGGGTCACTCTCCAGAAACAATGGGGGCGTGACTGTTGGAACTCTTAGGGACTCCGCCCTCTTTACCATTCCTAGGACGGCTTGGTCGAGCAAGGCTTAGTCGATGGTGTATCTTGGCAATCAGACGTGTCACACGAGAAAATTGCAATTTAGAGGGACGTTTGCTAATAATGCGATAAAAATCAAGCGCCAATAGTTTTTCGTCCTTTCTATATTCCATAAGAAAAATATGCTACCGCACAGAAGGAGCAGAGTATCGATTCTGACGATAAAATACAACTAGAGTGCGCGATCTCTAAGAAAAAAGGCTTCACACTTCACTAAGTTCATCATTAGACTTAGTATTGTAGTGGAGATTAGCAGGTCATGAAATTTCACGGTATGTGTAGATTGTGCTTACAGCAGTTGCGAATAAACCCCAGAGCAATAGAGCCAGGTCGAAACCCAGAGACGAGATTGGGACGCCCCTCTGCCAACTTAGTATAAGATGCAAAAGAGGCGGAAGACAGAAGCCAACAACCGCAACACAGCAGCAGCCAACAAAACTCAAGACATCCACAAAACCTGGCACCATAGCACTAATGACTGCACACACCAAACAAATACTCCACCGGATAGTAACATGAAGGTACCACGCATTCTTTGCCGATAGGGGTGCATGGTCGTGCAAGGCTAGAAGCCGTTTTTCTATTATTTCTCCGCAGGGTACGATAAGTAATGGTGCTGTCATAAGTACGACAACAACCATTGCCAGTCGGGTCAGGATTGGAAGCCAACCTCGGGTCGGAAGTTCATGCAAAACGTCCCCTTCAATATTTGGATAGAGCAAAAGCAGACCCACGCCAATGGTCGCATAGGATACTCCGACAACTACCATGGCCCACTGGGTGGCCCATAAGAGATTGCGGGGCACCTCCATGGCCTCTCGAAAGCTAAACGTTAATGGAGTGACCCCGAAACCAAATACAACGCATCCAAACCATTTGCTGACACTAGCAAATCCGTTAATCGGTAACCAAATACCACGTCCATTGGCAGACACAACAGTTGTATTCACAACTATCCTGTGAATAACCGTTTCTGATAGCTTGGAATCTTCTGCCATTTCGTCCCATCTGGAGTCTATCGGTAGATTGTCGTCATTTTGTGCGTCCGTGAACCCATACCAAGCAATGACTAGAAAGGTAGCCAGCAAAACCGCTAAACCCAGAACACTTGCTCGTGACAAGTACCCTGTGTGCGGAACCAACGATATCGTCGCCATGACAATAACTAGAAAGAGTGAATCCAGTATTCTAACACCCGTCGAGAAAGGAGTGTCCCGCAAGAAGCTTCGCATGGCGTTCAAGTATGTCACAATAACTCCAACCAAATACAGAACCATGACAAGGTCCAAACTGTACGTCCCCGATCGTCCCCAAGCATACCAAGCAAGCTTGCCCAAAGTTGTGGTGCCACTTGGTGGAGCTCTTTCAGAAAGAGAATGTGATTCGGTGTCCATGCTTAAATGCGCTTCGGTGTCTTTTTCGTTGTACAGATGGTTGGTACTTGTACTCCCGTAAGATTTCCCAGTATGCTGAGGTCTTTTTAATAGTTTGCCACTTGATTCGCTGAATGGTTCATCAGATTCAGGAGCAAGACCCAGCGTCGAGCTGATATCTGACATGGTAAGATCATAACAAGAGCATAACAACTGCACCGTGATGGTGTTCCAGAGTGCCACGGCGACCAGTCCAAACACGTGCAGCAGTATCCCAGATTGCTTCGCGGCAAAAGGAAGAGCCAGACAACCAGTTCCCATACACGTTTTGGCCATGTTGGCAATGGTTTGCGGGACAGAGGCATGCCCGTGGCCGTGTCGTCGATGATCTGTCGCTGTCATTGTGGCTCATCTTTGAAGGTTCGTCCATGAGTTCTGTTATATTTTTGATGCGAAAAGCATCCGAGAGAAATTACACGTCTGAGTAAAGTTATACCAGGTACTAAGAAACTATTAAAAGCAGATTGATGGTGTCACAGAATTCAATAGAAAGAAAATGAATCACATTTTTGCGTCGTTTCTTCGCTTTCTTATCGTTAGAACTTTGACGTTGAGTCATGCTTTAAGAAAGTTTAGAGTTAATGATAACATTATCCCCATGTGTGTGATGCAAGAACCGCGGGCTGCCTTGGGATGGCAAGGCGCTGAAAGGGTTTGTGAACACGGAAGTGGAAAATATGCAGCACAGAGATTGCTTACAGAGTGAAATAGCGCTCCTGAAAGGGCAACCATTTGCCAATTAGGAAATTCAGAAGTGCGTTTTGAGGTGAGCTGTCGCGTTTCCGTCAGGATTCAGTTCAGAATGCTTACACTAGTATTGCAAATTAGCAGCAACATCCTTGATCCGAGAAAGTTATTGGCCGCAAGAAACTCCGGGTGGAGGGCACAAACTAAATTACGCAGTGGTCATTATAACACACGTAAACTATCATTCACTTACGAGCCAGCTCTATTAAAAGAACGTATTATTGAATCAGTGAGAAACATCCTATGTAAATTCAATTCAATCACCGATTATGCTATCGCGCGTTGACTGCAAAATCTCTAGTTTACTCGTAGAGGAAGGGAAGGCCGGGGATCAAGTTGGTAATGCCATCATCCAAGGCACCGCCTCCAAAAACAACGTGGCAGTCATGACGGAGTAACTCAATAAAGGCTAGCATGGCAAGACGGCCATTTTGTAGCTCGTTCAGCTTAAGCTCTTCGATATCATCCTTTCCGGCGGGTTTCTTGCCGGCATCGAAATCGCCAAGGAAACCGTAGTAGTCAACAGCACCGATGAAGAAAATAATCTGGGCCCATCCAAGAGCAGGAATGGCATCAATGGCCTTGATTCCATTGGGAATGGTGTCGGTGGAGATCTCACCAGGGATGAAATCATAGTGGGCACGGGTGAATTCAGGGAAGATGTATCCGAGAACACCTAGCATGGCAACACGGCCGTGCTTGAGCTCTGCAGTACGGTATTGGTCGAAGGTCTCCTGGTCAATGTTCTCCGAGAGTCCAAAGGGATCTATATTTTGATAGTAATGAGACACAAACGAAGAAACAAGGAAAGCCTGTTAGACAAGAGTCTTCATCCCAGTCAAAACGAAAAAAATCACAATATGAAGCACGTACCGAAGAATCCAGTAGGAGAAACTACACCCAACTCGTTCTCATATGCGGAAGCAAGAGAAGTGCTGGCCTTGGGCTGGGCTGCCGGGGCAAAGGCAGATGCGGCTGCGATAAGAGAGGTGGCAAGGAAAAACTTCATTTTGATGAGCTGACACTAACGTGTAAAAAATTATAACGATGGACTCTTGATTCTGGATATCAGAGTAGTCTAGTTTCAAGAGAAAATCAACGCCGTCTACGCCCCCCCGATCTTGCGAGCTTCAACATCAACTTTACGAGCTACGAGGTGAAGAAATCCACAGATGACGTTCAGTCGTGGTTTATTTTGAATTCCGCACCTTTAGTAGTCTACTACTCATTGGTATTTTCTACTATGGTACGTACTAGTAGTAGTAAAAAAACATGTTCCAACTCACCTTCACTCGAAACCACCAAAATCTACCATCCGAACAAGCAAGCAGGCAATTTGAGCAGATGTTCCATGTTCATTTCAGAGAAACGGCATTAGGCGACATTAGACAAGCTTTCGCGCTTGTGCATTATATTTTGGAAGTTCGAGTAGCGTTCGTTGGTGCTCGTTCGAAAAATCATCGTCGCTCAACTACAATTTTTTTGGGTGGGAAGAGATGTGACAAAATTGTCAAGGTGCGTCAGCCAGGACCAGCATTACGCACTCTCGAATAATCCAATTGGTGCTGGTTGAATTTTTTAATAACGAGAAAGGGGCATGACGGACACCCGCATGCGGGTTCTGTTGAGAAAGCGAATACCCGGAGAAACTTGAGGCTGCGTTTCCGATTCGTGTGTTTGCAGGGGGTATTTGCCGCCTGCACTTTCAGGGGGTATTTACCCACTGTGCCGAATTTTTTTACTAGCTACTTACTGTAGTAGTAGTATCATTCAGTCCAGTACTCTTTTTGGACTAAGGCAAACACTAGCTACTAGTAGCTAGTGCACTAGTATTAGCTGTTGTAATCAATTGAATTACTAAAGTGTGCCTGGTGGGGAGCTACTAGTTAAATGCTAATTTTTACTTCTTTGACCATTTTGCTTGTATTAGTACTAGTTGTGATACTAAAATCAATCTACTAGTAGCTTTAAGCAACTTCCTCCTCCTACTAGCTACTACTATGAATGCTGGTGGTGGTGGTGCTGGTGCTGGTGACTGGTGCTGGTGGTGGCTCCTGGTGGTGCTTCTTGTGGTGCTTGTGCATGTGCTTGTGCTTGTGCTTGTGCTTGTGCTTGTGCTTGTGCTTGTGCTTGTGCTTCTTGTGCTGCTGGTGGTGCTGGCT
>Ga0210036_1002495_pt1 | contig 19433 bp, 15 predicted proteins | sample CryGeymeta201515_FD_185469 | JGI IMG/M metagenome (GOLD analysis project Ga0210036, IMG submission 185469) | Groundwater microbial communities from Crystal Geyser aquifers in Utah, USA - Crystal Geyser metaG 2015-15 (SPAdes) (version 2) | ecosystem: Environmental > Aquatic > Deep subsurface >...
TCTTCCCCGAAGTGGGAATAGTCGTATCCGATTTCTCCCGATGTGTTCCTGTTTCTGAGTGGGAGACGGGATGGGGCATTTCGGGTCATTCCGGTGACGTCGGATTCGGGTCTCCTTGTCTCACGTCCCCTTCGGCTGGCTCTGAGTACTAGCTAGTAGTCGTTGCTACGACTACTATTGCTACTACTAAAAGTAGTAGCTACTGTAGTAGTCCCGTGCTACTACTCGAGTACAGTAGCTAGTAGTAGTACTCTACTACTGTCTCTACTACTACTAGAGTAGTAGCTACTTTACTAGAGTACTTAAGTATCAGTAGTAGTAGAGTAGAGTAGTAGCTAATAGTAGCTACTACTGGTAGTAGCTACTAGTAGCTCAAAAGCTAGCTACTAGTAGTAGTAGAGCAACCTGGTAGAGTAGCTAGCTAGTAGGAGCATTTAGAGCGTAGTATCTGGAGTCCGTACTACGTATTGAGTTCTACTACTAGTAGTAGTAGTAGTAGTAGTAGTAGTAGTAGTAGTAGTAGTAGTAGTAGTAGTAGTAGTAGTATGGTATCATTCGTAGCTACAGTACTACCAGGTAACCAAGTGCTGCAGTAACTTTAAGCCCATAACCTTTGTTCTTCATCGAACGTCAAAAATTAAGATACGATGAAAGGGCACACAACAACAAAATGGCAAACGATCTCGACGCCCTCTTTGGAGCCTTCGACGGCCAAGATGAAAGCGACCGGAAGCTTTCTCACGATGAGGAGAATAAAGCTAACGATACCAAAACCGAAGACAAGGAAGAATCCACTGATGACAAGCAGAACGATGCTTCCACCAAACCATACAAACCGACAACAACAGCTGCAAACACGTACACATCGGTAATGTCCAAGCCATTGGCCTCTCACTTGCGTGAAAATTGCACCACAGAAAGTCACCTCGCCTTGGCAAAGAAAGTTGTGCTCGATAGTGCGGGGCTGGTCAAGGAGGAGATTGCAACAGGAACCAGTCATGACAAGTCTGTTCGCAGCTACAGTGCTTATCCCAAAAATTTGCCGCCCGAACTCGAGAAACTGCAGAAGTCGCTCGTACCTCCCACCGAGCCAGCCAAGACGTATCCCTTTCCGCTAGACCCCTTTCAGTCACAAGCCATCTCTTATATTGACAAGGAAGAGAGTGTCCTGGTCGCAGCACACACCAGTGCCGGGAAGACCGTTGTTGCCGAATATGCCATTGCCAAGTCCTTGAAAGCAGGTCAAAGAGTTGTCTATACGTCTCCCATTAAAGCTCTGTCTAACCAGAAATTTCGCGATTTACAAGAAGAATTTGGAGATGTTGGATTAATGACCGGAGATATTACAATCAATCCAACGGCTACGGCGCTCGTCATGACAACAGAGATTTTGAGGTCAATGCTCTACCGTGGTTCCGAGTTAATGCGGGAAGTAGCGTGGGTCATTTATGATGAAGTGCATTACTTGCGAGATTCTGAACGCGGTGTCGTTTGGGAGGAATCCATCATTCTCTTGCCTCATAGGGTACGCAGCGGTGTTTGATGTCGCTGCTATACTTTATTTCTTTCTGTTGAATAGTGGCTTGTTTTGTCATTTTTGACCTGAATTGATTCCTGACGCATTTTTTCTTCCCTGCTGGACCCGAATAGGTGCGTTTTGTGTTCTTGAGTGCCACTATTCCAAATGCGTCGCAGTTTGCGGACTGGATTGCGGCGATACATCATCAACCTTGTCACGTTGTATATACCAACTACAGGCCAACACCCTTGCAACATTACATATTCCCACAAGGAAGTGAAGGTCTTCATTTGGTTGTAGACGAGAGAGGAAAGTTTCGAGAGTCTAATTTCGAAAAGGCCATGGCTACTTTAAAATCTGGAAATGCTGATGCGGCGGCAGCCGAAGCTATACTGTCATCGGGGAATACAGGTCGAAAAAGAAAGCGGTCCATGGGTGGAAAGAAGGGTGGGGGCCAATTCGCTGATTTACATCGTATCGTCAAACTAATCATGGACAGAAACCTGAATCCCGTCATCGTGTTTTCATTTTCCAAGAAAGATTGTGAAAAGTACGCTCTGGCATTGAATAAGGAAGACTTCACCGATGACGTCGAAAAAGATCTCATTGCACAAGTCTACAACAATGCTATTGAATCACTTGGAGAGGATGACCGTAAACTACCGCAAGTTGAGGCTTTGTTGCCGTTGCTGAAGCGAGGCATTGGGATCCATCATGGTGGTCTATTGCCCATTCTTAAAGAGGTCACAGAGATTTTGTTTTCAGAGTCTCTGGTCAAGGCGCTATTTGCGACGGAAACCTTCTCTATTGGTATCAACATGCCTGCAAAGACAGTTGTCTTCACAAACACGAGAAAGTGGGATGGACAAGATTTTCGCTTTGTAACAACCGGGGAGGTAAGCTCTAGCCGTCGACTATTTGTGTGGCGTTTGTTCTCTTATATAAACACGATCTCAAGCAAGTTGTCAATTATTTCTTAATCTATCTCGTTCAATGCAGTATACACAAATGAGCGGGCGAGCTGGTCGCCGTGGAAAAGATTCTCGTGGTATTGTTATTCAAATGATCGACGAAAAGATGGAACCTGCGGTTTGTAAGGGCATGCTTTACGGCCAAACGGAAAACCTCAACTCGTCGTACCACATCAGCTACAATATGCTGCTGAATCTCATGCGCGTTGAAGATGTCGATCCAGAATATTTGCTGCGAGCATCTTTTCATCAGTTTCAGCGAGAACAAGATGCTCCCGCTTTGATTAGCCAAGCCGAAGAACTGGAGCGAGAGTCAGAACAGGTTGACCTAGGGTCGAATGATGCTGCCCAGCTAGCCTTGGAATACTACCAAATGGACCAGCAGCTTCTCTTAATACGCAAGAAGATCAAAAATATTGTGCAAAAACCAGACTATGTCTGGAAATTCTTGCAACAAGCGGGCCGCATCTTGGATGTGTCCGTCGACGGCGAGTCCTATGGCTGGGGGGCATTGGTTGCCTGTCAGAAGAAACAAGGGATGGAAGCGGGAGGTGAAGCGGGTCGCATGGCGACATTGTCTGCTAGACCACAGTACACATTACGTGTTCTTCTCATGTGCGTTGATCGCCACTTTGATTGTGTGGATGGGAAAGAAAAAGAGGAGGATGCTGACAACTCTGGTCTTCTTTGGCGGGGCTCTGGCCGAGAATGTCGACCGGCAAAGCTTGGAGTTGACGACAATAAAATCATACACATGCGAGAGTTTACCATCAGTCTCGATCAGGTAGAAAGAATATCGGCTGTTCGGATATTCATGCCACAAGATCTTACCAGCTCAGCCGGGCGCAAAAAGGTAGAATTATCGGTTCGGGAGCTCATCAAGCGTTTTCCCGACGATACTGTGCCTCTCTTGGATCCAGTCAAGGATATGGGCATCATGGATAGAGCTCTGGGCACTCTGCTGAACCGCGCGCAAGCTTTGAGTGAAAGGCTATCACAGCACAAGCTTTCCACCGACTACGAAGAGGAGGATAGAATTCGCCTGGTTAACGCCTACGAGAAGAAGTCGGATCTTCAAGAGCAAGCCCGAACGCTTCGCGAAGAGGCGCGATCGTGTCAAATAATTGTCATGAAAGACGATTTGAAAAAGATGAAGAAGGTTTTGAAGCGTCTCGGACATGTTGATGCAAATGGCGTCATTCAGACGAAAGGTCGGACTGCTTGCGAGATAAACACCTCTGATGAGCTTGTAGTCGTGGAACTCATTTTCGCTGGTGTCTTTAATGATCTGGCCCCCGAGCAAATTGCGACACTTCTATCGTGTATGACTTACGACGAGAGAGCCAAAGACGACGACAGTACCAGTGGTCTAAAGCCTTTACTCCTCAAACCATTCCACAAGCTGAGAGAAATCGCACGATCAGTTGTCAAGACGCAAATAGCCTGTGGTATAGAGACCAACGAAGAAGACTTTGTTCAAAAATTCAATCCTGGAATGTACGTACACATTTATTGTTTGCTTGAAGTTTGAAGACATGGCAATGATTATGAATTCTACGTTGCCTCATATGCAAATGTTTGAGCCGCGGCGTGCAAGCGCTGGAGCTCGCAGGAGTGTTAAGCCTGGGGTAATCCTACCTGTTATGAGGAATACATAGCGACCATACTCTCTGAGCCATGCCATGTTTGAAGTGAACGATGTATGATTTTGGTAAATTACAGTCTAACTTTTCATCTTTCTTGCCTTTGTGTGCACAGGATGGAAGCTGTGTTTGCGTGGTGCAAGGGTGCCAAGTTCATAGAAGTGCAGAAACTGACAGGCTCTTTCGAAGGAACCACAATTCGCACTTTGAGACGGCTGGAAGAATTGATTCGCCAGATTGCCAGTGCCACGAAAGCTATTGGAAACCACGAACTGATGACAAAATTTGAGAAGGCTGGAGAGTTGCTGAAACGCGATATTGTCTTTTGCAGTTCTCTGTATCTTTAAACAAAATCTGCTTTACCTTATGCTTGCTCGTATGAGTAGCCACTTTAGTTTGCAGATGAGTATATTGGGTCAAGTTGTAGGCATCGAAGTTAGGGCAGCTCGGGCTTCGATTCTCGTTGAAGCTCCCCAAATTTACTCTCTTAGTCCAATCTGCACTAAGTTTTTTCTTCTCGATCAAAAACTGTCTGCAGTCATTTCTGTTTCTCCTTGAAATTTCTCTGCTGAGGGAGACTTTCGATAGCATTGCAATCATGGCACCACAGGCAATTTTTATCCCCGTTTTCATGGCACACGCAAGAGCATCCATAACTGATGGCTTTTGTCCAGCCAGCATTAGGAACGCAATTCTTTTTTCCCTCTACAAACTCCACATTGTTTTCATCTGGAGAAGCAGCGGCTGGTGGATTATAGCTTGCAATGTACTCGTCAAAATCTAGCCTTTGAGCCTGTTTCTTACAAGCATTTAGCCATGCTACGTTCACAATAGGAATTCCTTTTTTATAAGCCTTTCTGACGCGTTGGGTCCCTTGCTGGACTGCGGCGGAGGAGCAGATGACACAAACCACCTTCTTGTGAACCTGATTGGAGACAGTAGCTCCAAGTGCCAGACACTGGTCCGCGACAGTTTGGTAGGATACAGCATCAATCGGTTTTGCGTCGATGGTAGAAGCATTGTTCTTTTGAAAAGTCGACACAGCAAGAACCATCCCTTGCAAAATTGTGGAAGAATTGGATGGCAATTTTTTGCGTTTTGGGGTGCCGGAGTTCTGTTGAGATGGCCTTTTTTTCTTCTTGTTTTCATCGTTTATGGGCAGCTCGTTAATGATAAGTGGCTTGGCTTTGTTTATGTTTTGAGACGGGGGCATTGTTGGCTCTCTTTTACTTGAGCAGCAGATTCTAGTTTTTAGTTTCTAGTGCTGGACGAAATGCAGAATCCGAAGATTGACTTGTCTTTTAAAGGAAGTGCTGCAATTCAACTGTTAACAGTTTCGCTGAACTGTGAACAGGTTCAGATTTCAGATAAAATAAATCGGTTGGTTGTCGCTGGTATGAAGCATCCACGACTGAAAGTCGAGCACTTTTGCGCGAGAGCAACAACACGTGCGATCAAGCACATGCAGTTAAGAACATGCATACAAAATAGAGGTTAAGGTGGGAGACACATAAGAGCAACTAAGAGATAGTCCCCTCTGCTCCAGTCAAAACAAAAACGACGAAAGGCCACCGCATGCGATAAGGCAAGCCTTGCCTCTTGGGCAGGCCCTGCTTTGTATCTCAGCGTCACGGAAAGGAAATGGTTAGTCTTCAATAAATTGCCGAGTATTTTTCGCCCGTCCTGTCTTCCAATATCATCTAGATGCAGCCCTCCTTGAAGTAAAGTGCAACTTTTTTCGTTCATATTGGCAGATTCGTGATGCCGGTATATAATGGGTAGGCGCTTCTTTGCTGGAACAATGAGCATTGTTGGGTTGAGTGGAGCTGTAGTTGTGGGATCTTGTTCCAAATTTTTTGTGTTGTGCTTTTGTCGATCGTTGATGATAGACAAAGTGGTCACATTCATCTTTTGCTGGCAATGGTAGAGTGTAGAGTGTTCGTTCCATTTTTGCTTCCACTCTACCTTTCCCCCACAGTACCTGCCTTTGCTGGAGCAAAATGAGGAATCGGCTTTTGCTACTCTAGCGTCTACTCCTAATTCATTTTGGGTGCCGTCACTAGGTCATGACTACCACCCGCCCGACCATCCATTTATTACTCAGCACTCAGATATACAAGCTGCACTAGTAGGTCCCTAGCTTGGGCACCCCCGTTCCTATAATAGATATGATAACAAGCTGTTGCTGGATACAGATAGTTAGTTATAGCTGTGACGAATGACTCCATTGTGGTTTCTAATAAGTGATGAGGAAAGTCCACTGTTCCAATCCAGCCAAGGAGCAATAGATGGGCCCTCCTGGCTCAGCCTTGTACTCATTTAAGTGTAATAATGGCTAGCTATCACATGATACGGATCAACTAGCTATACACCTACTAGCTAGGCATTTTCCGCAGCTAATCAATTGTCAACAATATTCTGGAATAGCTAGCCAAAGCAAAAGGAAGCCTCTACAAAATTGCATATGCCTGAATCTAAGAACTACTGCAGATGGACGGATACCAACCGAAAAGACAATGTGATTTATTCTGCAAAAGAACTTGCTGGGTTGAATTTGTTCGTTCAAGTAATCAAGACAGGTTGAAGTACACTTTCCTATTGCCTCGCAAAAAAGCTTGTACCATGGCCTCGCTCATTGTACAACTGACTGCAAAAACAGCTAGCAGAGCAGTCTTCTGAGGTGATAAACGAACGGACAAGAACCACTTGCTCAACAGCGACTAAAAGCATCCATGCTTCCATTGACACCTCCCCGGCTACGTTTTGTCTGACGACGACCAGAAGATCGAGATCCACCGCCCATATTTTCACTCGTACGACGCTCATCTCCGTCGGGCCAACCACGTACGGATCCTCCTCCACCAATGAGGTTGGGACCATCTGGCTCTCCGCGAAAACTAGATGCTTCCGCCTTTTTGGCGCGATCTAAGACGGCCATATGGTGGCGACCAATGTTGCCCATTTGGTTTTGGACATGCTGGGATTGCATATTTTGAATACCCTTGGCATTTTGGAGACGTCCTTGGTGAAAATGTTGGATGGTCGCCAACATGGAACCCCCATTCGATAAGGGAACGTCTCGAGGGCGACAGGGTGGTCCTTGGCGGGAGGAAATCCAAAGAGCCTTGGTCTTTTGACAAAGTTGCCCAGCTACGACCCGGGCATAGACGCACGACAAGGTTAAGTCTTCTACCTCTCGCAAGATGGTATCGTCGACCAATTCTCCAAAGCCGCACTCACGGGCCAGTGCAGAATATGCTACAACACATCCACATCCCGCCGTGCTTGTCTCGCCACTGCACGATCGCTGCACTAAGGTCAGGAGTGTCAATTGACGAAGCTTATGTAGATGCTTGTCACTTAGAGGGAGGAAATCACAGGCGGCTTGCTTGTAGTCTCCGTAAGTACCATAGGAAAATAAATCAAGAGTACGAGCGATGACTTCTCCTTCTCTGCCCGCTGCTTTCAAGCCTTCTCCTAAAACCATTTTGATATCGTCGAATCCGCAAAAGATCTTGGGTTCAGAAATTGCTTTCAGCACGACTGTACGAAGCATTCCGGCATTGGCAGTAGAGGAGGATTCCGCAAGCTCCAGGAGAGGCTTTAGAGCCAAATCAGTATCTAGGAGTGTATCGGCTTCTTCCATAATGAAATTAAGTTATTTGAGTAGCCGAATATGGATGTGCTTTTTCTGTCTCTAGGCCACTGAGTACACTGGATAATGGTTGCTGCCAAATTTTTGCGCTGCGGTTTCGGGCTGCATAAAACGAAAAAGAATCATCCGAGCATCGGATGAAGTTTGGTATCCCCATTAGGGTTATCGTTAAATGATATTTACTATCACCAAACCAGGGATGTTGCCACCCCGGGATATGAAAAAAATTCCCAGAATGTTGAAAAAAATATTCCCGGGGTTGATCCAGTTTATGGCATTTGTTGGGCTTATGTATTATGAACAGTTATTTTTAACAGCATGTGATCTAATTACCATCTCAGAGCAATTTTATTAACTAAGTAATGCTGGCTCATTGCTGGTGGTGGATATCAATTAAAATAAAATGGTCAAGCACATTTAAGCTAGTATTCTTTAACAGGTAGCTAGCTGCTGAGCCACTTTAATTAAATTCAGATAAATATTATTCCAATTAAGATATTGTACTATTTCACATACTGTCAACTTATTTGTGCATTTGGCATGCATTCAACATTAGATGATTTTTATTCAAATTAAAGTAAAATGGTCAAGCACTTTTAAGCTAGTATTTAACAGGCAGCTGCTGAGCCACTTTAATTTAATTCAAATAAAATATTATTCCAATTTAAATATTGTACTATTTTTTCATATACTGTCAACTTATTTGGCATGCATTTAACGCTAGATAATTTTATTTAAATTAAAATAAAATGGTCAAGCACTTTTAAGCCGATATTTAACAGTTAGGTGCTGAGCCACTTTAATTCTTTAATTCGTATAAAATATTATTCGAATTAAAATAAAATGGTCACGCACTATTATTCCGATTAGCTAAAATATTCCTTGTACTATTTCACCTACTGTCGACTTATTCAGCATGCATGTGACACTAGATAGCTTTTATTCGAATAAAAATAAAATGGTCAAGCACTTTAAAGCTACAGTAGTATTTAACTGGTAGCTGCTGAGCCACTTTAATTCTTTAATTCGTATAAAATATTATCCGAATTAAAATAAATGGTCACGCACTATTAAGCTAGTATTGAACAGGTAACTGCTGAGTTACTTTAATCTAATTGGAATAAACATATTTGCTTAGACATTCAAACTTATTTGTATAAAATTAGGTGGGTGGATGGGTGGGTGAACGGTTACACATATAGGAGCACATAAATTTCAGTACAAGACTTCATATCATCATGTTGCACAAAAATATCTAATTACCATATAACATTGAATTATTAATTCTGAATATGAACAAACTAAAAATCCTGTGAATACTGAACATCCCGGAAATGGTGATGAATAAATCGTCAAATTATCAAATTATCCCGGGGTGGGAGTATCCCGGAAAATAGCAAACACAGCCCCAGGATGTTCCCTCCCCATTAATTTGTTTGCCTACTGCAAGCACGAAAATGATGCAGCATAAATGTAAGCACGAAAATGACGCAGCATTTCTATGAGTAGTGTAATGATTTATCGCCTCGCTTTCTTCCCACTTCGTTCTTGCTCCTCATCACTTTCCTCTTTGGATGATTTCTCGGAAGAATCATCTTCGTCCATGAAGGCTTCGTGACCTGCTTCGCCAACGCGCCCGATACCATGGCGCTCGTCATCGTAGTCATCGGAGCTTTCATCGCTGTCCTTGTTGATCCTACTTTCGCTGGTACCGTCGTCATTATAGCTCGACAAGTTGTCCCAACCGTCGATATCTGGTTCTTCGTCGACGTCAACCGGGACTCCCTCCGCTTGGTCCTCCAACATTTCTAGGGCCAGTTCATCGACAAACTTTTCCTCATCCGAGTCGGATTCCCACTGACTTTCGAATTGTTTGTACTATAAAGTTTGGTTGGCAGGAAAGTGTTTGGTTGTTAGTGTCAGAAAACAAAACAGCAATTCCAAAGCACGCATACATTTTATATATCATACGGTGTGATCAAAATCGTTTTGCTCAGCGGCATCCAGCGCATCATCTTCGTCCATCTCCATCTCCTTCTTCTTTGATTTATCGTGAGTTCCGACTCGCTTGGCACGTTCCATGAAAAAAGTTTTGAAAAATTGATCTTGGACATCTGTTTCACGCTGCTTCAGGAAACTTGGATCGTTCACGGGAAGGATCAAACGAGATCCAATCGCCTCCTCACGTGTGCTACGGCGTTCTCCCACACTTTCGCCGCGACAAATTTTATTGGCGGCTCGCTTCACATCCCTGGGATTTCGGTACGCAAACTTGTCCAAAAATGGAGCCAAGCTAAAGTCCTGCAGGGGATTCCCATTGTAAAAAATCGCGCCGACAGTACTAGAAAACTTGGCTACAGAGGGATGATAGTGGCTAGAAGCCAAGGCCAATTCCCAGGACGATGCGTTCTTTGGGGGGGCTCGGTTGCTTTCGTCGTTGTGGACCCACAGGGCTGCTTTCGGTTCACGTTTGGACGGATCTAAGACCACCCCGGCCAAGCTTTCGTCGGGAATTTGCTCCAAATATACTCGAAGTGGTTCATGATGGGAAGCCACTTCATTCAGAACGAAAATGCTCGCAGCAAACGCTGGGGAATTGCAGTGCATGGTGGTGGCCAGCATTCTCTTGGCAATGACAAGAACTCGAGTCGTATCGTTGTCTGCCTTCATGGACTTGTACAGTATATTAAAAAACATGGTGGCATGCTTTCCCATTGTCATAGAGGGTGTCGCAAGGGCGGCAAAAAGTGCACGGTAATAACGATCCTGGCGTCGAACGGACTCCTCAGTTACATCTACGACGGACTCTTTGCCTTTGGTTGGCGAGCCAATGATAATATGAAATAGAAGAGTCAGTGCTTGGGTGGCCGTAGCTGCTGGAGCCGTATGAATTACGCGGTATAGTTCGTCCACATGATCTTCCAACTTTTGATCCTCCATAGGTAAGTAGGGATGGGCTCGATTCACTCCCGCCAACAAAGCTGACAGCAGGCGTGTTTGCACGCCAGACCCCGGAGTGGCTCCGCGGCCTTGTGTCGCTCGAATTACGACTTTAAAAAGCTTAAAATACGTACAGATCAATTCGCCAGGGAGTGAGCTCTCAAGAGGGCTGGATGCGCCCTTCTTAACTAGAGAGCGTTCCAATTTGAGCTGATTCAAGAAAGTAATACAGTTGTAGAGAGCCCGGGAAGACAAATGTGGTCGATGAGCCAACTGTTGCACTTCTCGGGCTATAACCAATTGCATATTGGGGTGTTCTTGTAGAACCTTTCGAAGCTCATGACCTGCAGCAGCAGCCGTCTTTTTGGAAGGATCTCCTAGTTTGTTGGTGAGCATACCTAGAATCGCAGCTTCGCCCTCTGGAACTGATCTTAGCAAAGTGCTCGCTGTTCGCAAAGCTGCCACTTTGGTGATTTCGAGACCTTCGCGCAGAGTCTTTCCTAAGTAATTCCGGATAAAGATGTTGAACTTTTCCTTCACCATTTCTTCAAACCTCCAAAGCAACAAAATGCGGGGCGACATGGTTAAGGCTGATTTACCAGTTTTAGAAGTATCGATCACAGGGAGAGCTCTTTGGTTCAAGGAACATAATTTCCGATCTGCTGGTAACAGTGTGTTGAGAAACAAATCTTCTAAGGCCTCAGCCGCCAGCTGAGCAACACGAGAATTGGTCTGACCACCGCCATCGTCGGTCGAACCTCCCGTCATCTGCAAGAGTCCGTCGATGGCGTGAAACTTGTGGAGTGGATCGTGGCTGATAATCACACTCATGGCCGCGATCCTATCCTTCAGGGTACCTTTGCGGATGGTCCCCTCTACCCATTTTCCATTGCCACTGCCACTGCCGCCAGCAAAGAGCTGAACCTCTCTTCTATAGATTTCATTTGCCATGGAACGATAGGTTGCCGCCAAGTCATCAGACATGGCCTTTTCTACCTTATGCTCAGCCACCATTTTTGTGTCAAAACCAACTAGCGATTTTTCGCAGTCAAACCAAGTTTTTCCGTCGAGTTTGATCAACAGAGCATCGTGCGGCTTATATGTCATGACGCCGAATCCATCCTTTGTCCATGGATCTTGATTGTGTTGCTGTTTCTTGTCTTTTCTCGTCCCACGTCTCCGCTTTGCAGATTTTTCGTTTACCATTATGTTGTTGCTTGCTCTTTGATTGGTTATGAAGAATGAGCCGGGAAGGACAACAGCATAAGTATTGATATGGTTAGCTTGATATAATTTTTTCGTAGAAAAGAAAATAATGTACTTCGACAATTACTGAGTAATGAATGTTGTGACGATTTCAGTGGTGGCCAAGCAAAGGCAAAATCATCTACCGGGTGAATTTATAGTGTCTGATGGGTGGGCGGGTTTTATCAAAAAATCGTTTGCTGGGCTTCGATGTGATACGAAGGACTCACTCATCACCAACTGGTATGAACCTCCTTTTCTACCAGTCATGCAGACATGTCTCATGCAACATGTTGTGCCACATTTCTAAAAAGAATTGCACAAATGATTCCTAGCTAGCTAGCAGGAGTTCTCCTCCTTTTCTAACAGTCACGCAGACATGTCCCATGCAACATGTTGTGCCACATTAACAACAAGAAGTGCACAAATTATTCCTAGCTAGCTAGTAGGAGTTCTTGAGCATGCGGCGGGTGTGTGTCAAAGTTTCACGACACAGCCAGTATAGTTCACTTGGAGCTGCTACTGGTGGTGTGGTGGCGTGGAAAAACACACCGTGGTGAAAGCAGGCGATTGCACTTTTGTAGGTGACATTGATTTGCTTGCATAGGCAAATAATAAAAGTGGTTGTGCTGTGTTTCTTGAATAGCAGCAAGTCTTATGATGCATTTTTTCTTCTGCTCGTTTGCTCGCGACCACCACTGCATTTTCTTAGCAAAAGTTCCATTTCCATCGTGTAAACGCATTCTTCAATGATGTGCGCGCATACAAGAGTGTGCATATCCCTACTGACCCTCACAAAGATAACATATTTCTCCGAGAACAGACTTTGCTGATATAGACAAGGGTTTGACAACGTAGTGTCCTGAAGACTGTAATAAGTAGGCTTGCCTTGGCTAGGCTGAGCCTAAGACGGGTAAACCGGGAGCCTCCTAAGAAATAAACTCCCTCCTAAGAGAAACTTCCTTAGGAGCAACCTCCTTGAGAACCTCACTAAGAGCGAACCCTTTTGTTAGTGTCGTTGCTCCCTTCTTGTAGCTCCCCACTAACTTTACCTGTGCTGTCTCCTCTGCTGTCTGATGAACAAAAACAGTAGAACGAGAAGCTGGGAAGTTACGGAGATCCTCTCCAAGTTTGAAGCGATACATCCCGGTCTCTACTCGACAACCCTTCTAACAACTGGCTTCTGGCGTACACAGTCAGAGTCCGTTACCTAACTTCAAACCGGAACCGCGACCAAACCACAGCCGAAACTGTACCTGGAGGCTAAGGAAAACTACCGGAACCTTAAAGACCTACTCTCACCTGTCGTCTTTCTTTTCTGTTTCAGCAGCGCACAGTCTGCCTCATACAATACGCCAAGGATCTGTGCCAGCCCCACCCTTGCCTCGAATCCTTCGTTCAAAAGGCAAGAGGCCCTTGAACCAAAAGCTAAGGAGCTTTTGAGCTTCAGGTCCCAAAACAAAAAAGTGGCCGGAAGGATGAGTAGATCCACCACTTTAATCTTTACTGTGCAGAATAAATACTATTCACTTGTTTCTGGGTTATCATGCAGTACATTTCATTTCATCTTTTTAACTCGTGTACGCCGAAGCAGATTGTTTTTTAATCCTCATCAATTCCGATTTGTCAATATTGTCATCAAGCCCTTCGCCTTCCATTTCGAGCGCATCCATGAGTTTGGCTAAGGCGATAATGCTGCCTGTCTGCTGAAGGTACAAAACAAAGTCGACAGAGGGTTGCTGGTGCTGCTCGTCATTAGTCGCTGCTTCGTCTATCTCAGCAGGATTTGCCTCGTCTTCCTGATTCTTGACATTGTCATCGGCATCGGCATCCAGCTTGGCAGGAGTGAGTTGATCTTTGGAATGATTTCGATCGTCTAGGGATTCCGGTTTCTTGAGTGAAGGAGCCCTAGACGGCTCCGGTTCTGGATCTTGGTTTTGTTTGGCCTTCTTCTGCTTCAATTTTTCCTTCTTTTTTTTGTTTTTGCTTTTCTTGGCCTCTTTCTTCTTTTCCGTCTTCTCTTCACTTGCGGCCCAGAGTTCCTCTTGGTAAGAGAGATGATATACTTGGCAGTTGCATCCAGAGCAGACGTAACACTTGCACTCGTTGCAGAAGGTCGCATCCGAAGTCCTGTGTTTGGAGAATGATTTCTTACAGAGAGCACAAGACACAAAGTGCTGCTTCCAAATTCGATCAGCTCGCTTGGTTACGGCACTGCTATTGTGGTTTTCTCGGGCCTGTTCAATGAGAGAAGCGCTGACTAGTGTCGGCGGGCGAATTTCTTCGTCATCTTGGATCTCGCCATTTTCAATCTGGTCGCGACGGATCATTTCTCGCGTCTCTTCTACTTGTAAAACTCGCTCTAATCCTTCCAGCGCCATCATCACCATAGTAGCCTCCGAAAGAAGGACTCCGAGAACAGAAACGCAACCTTCATCAACGAGAACTTCTATTTGGGAATCACTTCCACAACTTGTTGCATTAAGAACAACCCAACAGGCTTCGCTGCGAACTTCCTGGTCTGTATTTTTGTCGCGTACAAGTCTCACCAAAGGTGGAATGGCACCAGAATCAATAACTGCTTGAATTTGATCCACCGTACCAGCGGCAATATTGGAAAGCGTCCAGCAAGCCTCCTTTTGAATTTCCCGGTTGGAGTGAGTTATCAATTCCTTTAAGCGAGGAACAGCTCCGCATTCCAAAATGACTTCCGTGTAATCCGTTGTTGTAGCATTATGGTTATTGTCATCACTGCATTCGGCGCACACAATATTGCCAATAGTGCGAAGCGCTGGCTTGGTTACTCTCCAACTTGGATGCATTAAGAGTTCCACTAAACGAGGCACAAGACCACATTTGGGGCCCTTGAGATCTTCCGTCGTCACAACCGCGGCAATGTGAGAGGAAGGCCCATCACACAAGTGCGACAGTGTCCAACAAGTGTAGCTCAAGACTTCGGTATCCGATGTTCGCAGCAAACGCCGAAGCACGGGCAATAGGCTACTCATTTCGATTTCATCGCTGCTTGAGTAATCATTGGATTTGCAACCACTGGTTTTGCTTTGACTGGACTGCTGAAATATGCCGTCTACTAAATTCGACAGAGTCCAGCTACCTATCCTTTGCAGCGACAGATCCTGAGGGTGCGATTCTAAGCATCGCAGCAGCTGGTTCATGACTCCAGCGGCCAAAATTACATCGCGGGCAGAGACTGACTTCTCGCGGCCTCCATCCAACGAGGAATTGGAAGAATTGCTTCCACTAGTACTGGTTCCTGGAGAATCTCCAGCAGCGATGCTTCCCAATATCCACACGGCTTGTTCGTAGACTGCCTTGTTGGGACTAGAAAGTAAGGAAATCAACGTGGGAATCGCATCGGCATGCCGCAGCAGCAAGTGCTGCGAAGATGCCGACAACTGCTGCGGAAATGATAAGGTGCCCGCAGTGTTCGAGACAGGAGTAGGCGGAGGCAAAAATGCATTGCTGGGGACGCTGTTGTGGGCTCCGCTGGGTGGAGGTGCTAGAGACGTAAAGTTTATTCCTCCAGAGGCTGGCGGTATAGCAGAGTTAGTCCCAAACGGACTGGCAGTCGCAGTAGAAAACAAGGGTGCTGGTGGCATTGAAAAGCCATCAGCAATTGATGGATCTCCTGCAGCGGGTGACAATGCTGTTGCTGTATTCTTCGTAGATGCTCCTGCCGTCAGCTGAAGGATATCCTTTTTATCCTCGCTGTCAAATGGTGAACCATCAGGCTTGCCGTTACTCTGAATGGTAGAAGTCAAACTGGCATCAAAGGCAGCAACGGCTTCTGGTGACAAAGTCTGTGAAAACGATAGCGGTGGAAATGGGACACTTCCGGGTGCCGGCGCTACTAACGAAGGATATGGATACGTTGCTGTCGTGGGCACATTTCCGCCGCCAGTTGTTACCCCCGGAATAGGAGGAGTTTGTCCTCCAAAAAATGGACTGGTTGCAGCCGCTGCGACTGCCGCGGATCCTTTCACGGCTGCTGCTGCCGCAGCTTGAGCAGCTGCCGCAGCCACTGCCGATGTCTGTGCCTGGGTATGTTGATAGTACGACTGCTGGGCGCATAATTCAGCAATATTTGTCAAAGCCAGAAGGGACTCTACCTGGACAGCCGGCCGGTCGTGTAGATTAAGCCAGCTCAACAAGAGAGGAATCCAATTCCTCTCCTGTGCAATATGGAGCAAGTCCCGGTGGTTTGGCAACAGCTGTCGGTTTTAAAGAGAATCATCAGGTCAGAAATATGGACTACGAGACAATTAAACAACACAAGCAAATCAATGATCCATCCACTATCCCGCCAACCCTATGCTTCATCCTCTATCCCATCAACCCTATTCATGTGTTCGCCCTTCAAACTTCAAACAAGTATTCCAGATACCTATGACTTATAACGACATACCTCTCGCAGTTTCCTAGCAGTTGCCAGCTGCAAATAGGCAAGATCATCTTCCGAAACTGTCTTGTCTGCTGTTGGTGCAGCCGTCACGGAACTTAAATCTGAGCCTTGATTAATATAATGATCCAATTCATGGGCGAGACGCATAGCTCCATCCGAAATATCTGCCAAAGACGCCGCTGGAACTTGCCCATCCCCGGTAGTGATAGAAGGATCAGACGCGGAGCTTAAAAATCCAGAGGTGTCGCTGTTGACATCGAAACCGCTTGAACCATTCCTTGCCGCAAAAGGGGAAGTAACGGTCAGATCTGACGAGCCTCGTTTGTTAAATGTCATCGTAGTAGTGGACGTGGTACTTCCTCCGTCTTCTACCATCAATGGGTTGAAGTGAATGACGCAGGCAGTGGTGCTGATCGGATTAACGTTTAATATACTCAACTCTATTTTGGATTGTTACTTGGTTGGTTAATGCTCCCTTGTTGTTGGTAGTAACTAAATTTGGTAGAAACACACAGCAGGTAGGTCTAGCTAGTCTAGTTAGTTGTTTGATACGATTGTTTAGTTGTTGCGTGATTGCTGATTTCGACGTGCCCATGACAGTCGACCGGGTAGCCCTTGTTATTATTTCCAGATCTTGCGTTTTTCATTAAGGTTACTCTGTGATTTCTCTAACCCTAATAAGAGAGAGTAGCTAGCTGGTTGGTACTACTAGTACTACTACTACTACTCGAGTACTTGCTACCAGGTAGTCTAGTAGTAACTTTTCTTAGCAGTAGTACTAGCTAGTAGTAGTACTAGTACTACTAGAGACTACTCTACTCAAATTTAGCTACTGGGGTAACTAAGAAAACTCCAAGTAAGAAAGAGTGCTGAAAAATCGATGAGCCATGCAGTAGAGTACTCTAGACTCTAGACTCTAAATAACAGGTGGGCAACCATAGCAATCAATCTTGCACAATAATATTTCATCACTTCAACACTAGAACAGGAGAATGACACTCATGGACCAAGAAAACGGTTTATTTCGATGCGCCATATGTGGAGCGACTGAGCATGACGCAGCCAATTTGTCCTCCCAGATTGCACTTCAGACAAACGCCACAGTGAAGTGTGGCCATCAATTGTAGGTACCTGATTATCAAATAGGAATACACTTGTTGGAGGAAATGAGTTATTAACTCTACTCACATTAAACTTTTTTACTCTTTCTAAAGTTGTAACTCTTGCATTGATCGTGAACTCAGTCGCAAACGGGTGCGTCTGACATGCAAGATGTCTTTTCTCTTTTCATTAATTTTTCGTTTTCCGTCGCTCGACTCACGTACTTTGCAATCTTTCCACGCCCAACACTGTTTTCAATATGCATTTTAAAACCGACGGTATGTTCTAGGAATTTCCTTGTCCAATTTGTCGAAATCCAGTCAAGAAGGTAACTCTTTCCACGCGAACTCTTGATGATGTACAGTGTGAAAAGGATACCAGTTGGCGGCGACGTGTGCAAAAGGTCTTCAACAAGGTCGAGTCTGATTTTGCAACACTTTCGGAATACAATAATTATCTCGAGGAGAAGGAAGATATTATCTTCTCGATTGTCAATGAAGAACCGGATGCCGAGACTTCCAAGGCGAAAATCAGAGCCTATGAAGAAGCTAACAAGGCACAGATTGTAATTCGACAATCACAGAGGGCCGACGAGGAAAGATCGATTGAAGATAGAATTGCTGCTGAACAGCGAGAATTAGAACGACGCAAGAGAGAATTGAAAGAAATGGAAAAGGCCGTGGCGTTGACCAAGCGGAAATTCAAACAAGAATCGACAGAGGTGGCGCTGGGGGTAAGTTAACACCGTCGATGTCGATGGGCCTTGCGCTTTGTTTTCGTCGTGAGGTGTCGACAAGTTGCTGCCGCCTCTGTTCTTGAAACTCATCAGTTCAAATGCAATCTTTGTATTCTTCACAGGAACGAGAAGAAGTCTCGGCCGAGCTGGTGTCTGCGGCCATGCAAGGGTACCGCAACGAACTGAAGCGACCTCGTGGAACTACTGCTACCAATTTTGTTTCTCCAAAAGTCCGAGAACCAAAGGGTGGCTTACAAAAAGAACCAAAGCTAGACAGAGAAATATATCGGAAGCGGCAGGCTGCAGGTGGAGGAATTCCCAATGGCAGCATTGCTTCGCATGAAAAAAATTGGAACGAAACGGAGGCCTCACTATTTTCTTTCGCCTCGGCTAGATAGTAGGAATATTTAAGAGCGCTTCTCTTTCGATGAATTCACTTTTAGCTAGAAGGGTCTTGCACCTACCTTTGGTATTTCATGCAAAAGCTTAGCGATCCATAATTATTGGGTTGTTTGGAAGCTACTCATGGAATTCACCACTATCAATGGCAGCACCACTACCCTACCCTTACTTCATGAGGGTTAATTTATTTATGGAAGCGTTTTAGAGTTAGCGTTAGTGCAGTGCTTGTACGTATTGTTGAGTAGTACCTGGTAGGGCTTGTACTGCTGGAGTACAGCTGACTGCTACTACCAGGTAATGTTGGCTGACTGTTAACATTTAAGGGATTCTTGACATTTATCTATTAGTAGACATGCAGTGCCACCTAAACATTTTTTACCCTGTTAAAAACTATGTGACATTTGACCATACTTGTCATTTAGTGTTTACTAGCTAGTTGTATGACTTCATAATTAGACATTCAATTTTTTATTTTTTTTAGTTGTATGACTGCATAAACATTTTAAGTCAGCTGAAGGCTTTCTGGTCTCAAGATTTATGAAAGTGGATCGTGTCCTTTAGCTCACTAAGCGATCGTCCAATTCCAATAAATAGATAATGAATGGAAAGGTCTCATCAAGAGCTGTCTATTCAACAACTACAGTAGTACTTAAAATGTGATTTGGGACTCAAAATGCTTCCAGTTGCAATACACCACTTTTACCACGGGTTAAAAGCCGTACAGCGAACAACTGTGCGTCCCTAAGCGGTCGGCATACAGTCGTCCACGTCAGCTAGCGTCAAGGGTTTTCCCCTACT
>Ga0210036_1002496_pt1 | contig 19430 bp, 18 predicted proteins | sample CryGeymeta201515_FD_185469 | JGI IMG/M metagenome (GOLD analysis project Ga0210036, IMG submission 185469) | Groundwater microbial communities from Crystal Geyser aquifers in Utah, USA - Crystal Geyser metaG 2015-15 (SPAdes) (version 2) | ecosystem: Environmental > Aquatic > Deep subsurface >...
TACAGTAGTACTACCATAATAGTAGACTAGCTGCTAGCACTCTAGTACTGTGTACCTGCCACTCACTAATTAATAGTAGCGCTAGTCTACTCCACTAGATTACAAGCCATCCAACCAAAATCGTCCTCACAAATGCTTCGCTTTGTCCATTTAGTTGAATTTAATTGAGTGGACGTTCGACCTTCAACTTTTGACACCAATGTCTTGAAACCAGACAGATGAGAATTCGTGTCTTTGGTTGGCAACTGAATGAAAAAGTTCATCCTTCGGATTTTTTGCACAATCCTGTGAAGTACGTGTGAGCTCTTCTATTGGTGGGTAGCTTATCTGGTGGATACAGGTCGGTCAACCCTTCGACAGCTATCACCAGCAAAGGGGGCAAGAAAAGTCTGCTATTCGTCGAGCAAGGGGAGCTCAAAGCCATCCTACTAATGAGATTATTATTTTGGCTACTACTAGTCTAGTGGAATAGGCAACAAATAAGCTCTGAGCCAATTGATGATGCTCGCGATGCCCATCATCCGATTGAGCCCTACGCACCACCATAGAGCTTCTTACAATCTCAAACACGAAGCACACTAAATAATAATAATATTTTTTCTTGAGCAGAGTTTGCCTCGCTTGCGCAGTCTTGATGAGACTGGTTTGAAGTTGATTTATTTCGCCGCCAAATAGTACGTACAGTAGTATTCGACTGTTCTTGCAATGACTGGCTCAATGTTATCGGTTCTCCTCAACCCTAAAAACGATCATTTCAGGTTTCAGGGTCTTGCTGCCCCCTGGCTTTTCGAATCTTTCAATATTCTGCAGCTTGGAGTACTACGGTGTAGGCACCCCATGCTCACCTTGTACTGCACTTGCTGTGAGTCTCCACTACGAGGTAACAACCATGAACGAAGCCCGGGGTGTAATTGATGGATGTGTCGACAGTGCCTGTCCTCAGTTTGTTCAAAATGGATGTGGTTGTGATGCAGCATGTGGCCAGGTCGCCAACTGTCTCGAGGCAGTAAATCCTTTCCTCGAATGGTTTGCGGATGTTATTTGGGTCTTTGGATCTCCTCTGGCATTTCCCTTCATATTTTGTTTCGATCCCGAGACGACAGATTCGGGAGGTTGGCGTATCAGCATGCTACAAGCTCCCTTGCGGCGGCCTCTTTCCTGCTGTGGAGCCATGACTTGCTGCCCCTGTGGCCAGTGGTATTTGAGACGCGAAGCGCTGGGAGGAGATATGACCAAATACAAATTATGGCAGGGTTATCACGATGGACCTCAGTGCATGGCCAGGCGCTGCCCTGGTGCTCCAATTACAATCCAGTCTGGTACATATGGAGAGCAAAATTGTCCGGAAGCCTTTCTTTGCCTGGAAGTCTGGTGTGCTGCGGGAGTTTGGTCTATCTGTTGCGCCTTTGACGTGACCCGGCGCATGATGAGGGAAGAACGTGGCCTTGGAAAAGATCCGACGGAAATTCGGCAAGAAAAATGTGTCAGCTTCTTTGGTCAGCTGGCTCACCAGTGCTGTATGATGGCATGCTGTCTTGGCATCTGCAGTTGCTGTGTAGGAACCATCGCCCAAGACAGCGAAGGTGCTCAAGAATGCAGTGGAGAGACTGGCCGGGCTAGTCGGGCCTGCTGTAGCATTGTCAGGACTTGTTGGCGAGGTATTTATTCCGTCAAGGTGAGTTTCATGCAAGAACACATGCTTCGTCTGTTTAGAAGTGTTGTGTATTTATTTTCCCATTCAATTTTTTCTCTGTACCTGTTAGGTTATTGCCATTGGTTGCATGAGCGCTCAGATGATTGAAGAAATTGATAATGGACCCGCCCCGGGTCCTGCTGCCCCGAAAACGAATGTCATGGAAGAACGTTGAACGGTACACTTGCTGATAACAAAATCTTATAGAAGTAAATATTGCTTACAAATTTGCATTATTCCTTGCCGGCTATTACTTTGAAACCGTATTGCTTTAGCTTAATCGACTGACTGATGGTAAGTCGTCTAGAAGTGCTTGCGCCCTACTTCGATCACCCTTGCGACAGTAAAGGTGAGCCAGATTGCATGAGATAGCATACAGCAAGACTTTGCAGTCTTCTGAATAATCAACAATACTTTGCACTAGCCGCAAACAGTGCTCATACAAGCGAAGGGATTGGCTAAAAGCAAATGTGGAAGGATTCACAGCAATACGGCCAATTGCAGCTGCTGTCAGTTTAGGGCTCGGTGTCAAGCCCAACCCAAAGCTAGAGTCAGAGGATGAACGCATGGCACTGCAGATCGATGCTGCAGAAGGACTTCTCGACAAATGCTGATTGCTAGCGCCGCCGCCACTGCTGCAATTGCTTATGGCCCCGAAGCTGCTGGTGCTGATGTTTTCCACCAAAGGCGAACGTTGGGCCTTTGCTGAGACCACGTGTTGCTTATGGTACATTAGAGCGATGTTATAGATTATCTGCCATTATGTATGATGAGCGTTAGAAATGTCATTCTCGCAAAAGAGTACCAAGACATCTCAACAACAAACTCACCACAATTGTATAAAATATGACTAGTTCTGTTGGGCACTGTGAATCACAGCCTGGAAGAGATTCCTCAACAGGTACAACTAACATCAGCGCTTGGTTAAAAATAACGTATTGGTCGTCCCTGAGCTCTGGGATTTCTGTCATATTTTTCGGTTCATCGAGTCTAAGTTTAGCATGTATTTGATAGTTGATGTTTGTTGGTACTAGTAGTTTTGAAGAAAAAGAATCAATGGAACCTCCCCTTTTCACCGTAGTTGTAGGGGCTTGCCGAGAAGTCTTATGTAAAAATGAGGAGGGGGGCGTAGATGGAGTATTTTTGGCGCCACCAATTTCTGATGGGGTTTCGTCTAAAGTGTTGGTGTTGCTGCTGTTTCCCCTGCTGCTGCTCCTGTCGCTTGGATTATTTCTGGGGGAGACACTCGATGCTGAACCGGAATACGATGTTTCCCTTGAAGATTCTACCAAATCGGACATCCGCCGTTCAACGATAATCAGCGCTTTCCGTAGCGTTTTTACGGCCTCTTTCTCTCCACCTTGTGCCAGCAGCGCCGCACCAGTGTTGTTGAGCTCGCTCACCTGAGGGATAGAGGACATGGTTTCTGCAAACTATTGCAACTACTCGATACTCGATCTTTTAACTATGGTGCACGTGTTATGTTTTATTCTGCATTACAATGATGTTTCACTCTTGGTCAGTGTATAGAATCGCGAAGCGCTCAGTGATGCCGAGTTCGTTCCCAAGCAAAAAGCGAGTATCAAGAACTGCTTTGGTATTTAGAGTTCTACTGCATGACACTTACTACCTGGTGGACTACGGTACCGGTACCTAGTAGAGTAGTACCTGGTAGCAAAGGAGGTAAATATCCAGTTCAGAATAGAAAAAGTGTAATTAAAGCACTCAACCCCACCCCGTCTGGGAGAATTCGGAAGAATTCGCAAATAATTTGGTTGACACCGAGCTTTAAAGAATATCAGAAGACTGCTTCTACTCTAGTACCTGGTAGTCTACTGATAGTAAAAGTAGTATCTATTACTACTACTAGCTACCTAGTAGATACCTGTTACTGTACCTTGTAATAGTACCAGTACCAGTAGACGAAACATGACACGGAAACCAAGTGCGTAATCAAGGTTTCTAATACCGGTACTGGTAAGCATGTTCAGGAACTTGTACTCATGAACTACCAGGTACCTGGTATTACTTAGTAATTACCAGTAAGACAGGGAAAAGAAGAAAAAATAATACAGTCAGTACCAGTATTAACAAATGTCTTATGCTTAGGTAGCCAACGCACGTTTTAGATGGCGAAGATGCGCGAACGATAATGATGGGCTTGGTTTCGGCAACCCGCACTACCATTATTAGTGTACCTGATACTAGCTAGTACCTGGTAGTAGGTACCAGAGCGAGTAGCTACTCTAGAGGTACTGTACCTAGTAGTAATGCTATTACTCTTGACTACCTGGTACTACAATAGTAGTAGTACTAGCACTCTACAGTAGTAGTACTGTAGCTAATAGTGATGGACGAGGACATTAGTTCGCTACTGGTACCAGTATTAGCTGATGTACCAGGTAGCAAACTACTACTCTACCAGGTACTACAGTAGCTAGACCTACTCGAGTCTTAGTAGAAAGGGCTTAACTTAATTTTTCAATGGCACCTCATGTCTGGTCTCACACAGCACCAATCAAACCCAACGACGAACAACTGTGCACCATTGCTTCACATTGGCTGCCAACAGTTATTGATTATGGCCAACCACTCCTCAAGTGGGTGGCCTACACAATTTATTTATCTCTTGTGCCACAACATAGTTTACTCTTTTTAGAGTAGAGTGGAAGAAGAATACAGCCAGCAAAATCTGTGTTTTTCTGCATTGCAGATCAAATAATAAGGCTATTTCAGCAAGTTTTTCTCTTTTTTTTTTTCCAATTAGACTATCGCTTTGTCCAAATGATGAATCGCGTGCCCAAAATCTTGAAAAACTCTAGCCCCACCACGAACATGCACACTGCAAACATGCAATACCACCACTTGTATGGTGCAATGAGCTCGCCATCTTCGAATTTTGCCCAACCAAAGACAAACAAAATAACCTCTCCCGGGAGACCGTTGGTGATAACATCAATGATAGACTCTGCCACAATAGATATACCAGAAACCATGTAAATTGCATTGCTGATCACTTCTTTAATTTCTTGCAGCGTTCCGCCGGGCAGAGTAGCATTCAAGAGACACAGTACCATTTCTGCTTGTTGCTCTTCTGTCAAGAGTCCAAAATTAGCAATTGCAGAAGTATCATTGCCTCCGTTGCCAACCAAAGTGGGAGATAATATGGAAGCTGCCGCATCAATAATGATGTTGGAAATGGCGTTCTCGCCAGCACCTGAACCCAGACACTTTGCGACGTTGTCGCTGCCATCTTCGAAAGCCGCCGCTGCTGCGTCAAACTCATCCCCACAGGGTGGAGACTGTAAAATACCAAAGACAAAGCAGCTCATAAAGTTTCGCGCAACGGGCTCAACGAAGCAATTATTGTCCATTCCACAGTCAATCATATTCGCTGTCGTACCAAGTATGGATGAGTTCCAGTTTTGATTTAGCGATGGACTGGCAGCAAGTACAAGGTTCATAATGGTAGATGCCTGACCGGCACGGCTCCCTGGAGACCTATCGGTTCCTCGTGGAGTAAGGAACATGTTGGTAGCATTGCCACCTAGCTCACCGAAGATTGTTGCATTTGCTGAGCCTCCCTCAACTGTGTTAGGATCAAACAGAAGGTACCGATTGTCACCAAGCTCATTGGAACACATGCCTTGGATCACATAACGCAAGAGATCAGCATGATTGGCCCATTTCCACCCATCTGGCATTGCATTCAGAGTGATGAGGAAGCCCATGAACAAGACAGAGAGAATAGTCGTGAGCCCAGCTAAACCGTTTGCGGCTTCTTCGTTGGGTGTCACAATGGCATAGACTTCCCCTGTCTCCGACAAAATCAGGAAAGGAGTGAGTACCATATCAAAGTTTCAACATGCGCCAACTACAAAATTTCACTTACCGATGGAGGTGAAGGCCCAGTTTACAAAGAATAAAATAACCAGGAAGTACGCTGGGCGGTTGCCACCACGCTGAAAGCCAACAATAAAATAAAATCCGACAAACATGAGAATAGCGTTAACGATATGAAAGGGAATGTCGGCAAGTAGGGAAGCAATTGAATAGGACCAGCGAGAGTACAACCCGGAGGTTGCCTCCCGATAAAGAACAGCTCTGTCGGCAATCAAAGGCACTACGGATGCCTGCATAGGTACCACCAAGACGAAGGTCAAGAAGAATGTAGACCCAATTGAGAGAACAGCACCCTCGATTGTCGACTTATCTGCTCCAAAGAGGATACCAAAATAGATGGAGAGCAGGAGAGACGCACATAGCCTCGTCACAGAATACGCGGGATTCCGCCATTGCGTAATGACCATCCGCCTTGTCAAAATATGAATCTCCCGAAAGAAGCTTCGACGCTTCGCAACTTCAGCTTTTGTCCTCTCCATTGTCTCGATTGCAGCTTGTTTTTCGGGTTCGGGTAAGCTTGCTTCCTCATTCAGCATTTCCATCAGGCTAAGATGTTCCTTAGACTTTCGAAAGGCAGTTTCAGCCTTGTCTGGCTCTACCGTTGCTACAGCCGAAATGACATAGTCGGCGGGGTTACAATTAGCGGAGATGCGTGTCCCGGATAGACCTGCGAAGTATTCCGTCACTTGTTGCGATTTACTTCCTATTTCGCCCATGTACGCCACCTATGTGATAGGACAAAGGAACAGTTAGGCACAAGGACGGTCCAATTGTGGCATCAAAAACAACATAAACTTACCTTGCCCCCCCGTGTCAGTAAAAGAAGGTCATCGAAAGACTCCCAGATTACTTTAGGCAAAAACAGATGGCAAAGAGGATTAGCTCAATGTCCCTAGTATTGAATGGTGGCACTTGATACAATGAACACTTACGCATTGAGGGCTGGTGGATTGTAGCAACAGTAATAAGATTCATTTCCGTTGTTGAGCGCCGGATGGCTTCCATGACAAGATTAGCGGCAGTTGTTCCAAGTCCAGTCGTTGGTTCCTGAGCAGCCAAAACAGAAGGCAAATATGGAAGGTGAGAAAATTGAATAGTTTTTTATTGACACTGCGAAGGTCGAGAACGTACATCCAAGAACAAAATCTTGGGCAGCATCACCAGCTGAACGGCAATAGTCAGCCTCTTTCGGACGTGCTTGGGAATTCCTTCACCGTCCTTTTCAACTCCGACAACAACATCGACCCAATCTTCCAACTTCATGAGCTCCAAAATTTTGTTGATGAGAGTAATTCGATTCATTGAAGCAGGAAGTCGACAACTGGCGGTGAACTTAAGAGTTTCAAGTACTGTCAGATAGGGGTTCAGAATATCATTTTGCTCTGCATACCCACTCAAAAGCTGCCAAATCTGCTGATCCTTTGGGAGTCCACTAAAAGTAAGACACCCTGTAATGCGCCCACCTGTCTTGTAGCCAGCAATGACATCGAGCAAAGTCGTCTTTCCGGCTCCACTAAATAGTAAAGAATGAAGAATGAGAAAATATTCAAAACCTCATTTAAACCAGAGCTTTTCCAAGTTGCATACTCAAATAGTTGTCCTACCTGGTCCCCATGAGCGCAGTTGCCCGGCCTGCTCGGAAGGTTGCTGATACTTTGTCTAAAAGCTGCAGTTCAGACTGCTCCTTCGTGGTTGCCAATTTGTCATTACCTTTCTTTTCGCCAAGCAGCAGGGGGCCAAAAATAGAGCTAACGCTACAGCTTTTGGGCCGGGCTTGTGTTTTCAAAGGCACCAGATAGCAAAGATCTGTCACAGTGAGACTGGAAGGCCACTTCGGCGGTTCGGCGGCATCGCCTGTCCCAGTGTCTGGCAAAAAACTCAAGGAGGTACTTGTTCTCTGCGCTCGGCGAAGTTGGCTGAATAAAATTCGGCGGCTTCGTTCCATGAGGATCATGCCCAAAAGATCGAAGACAAAGGCAAGAACAAGCAACATGGACAAGTCAAAAAATTTGATGGTTGTAAGGTTGTCTGTCCAGAGAACACGGGGGATTTGTAGGGTGTTGAGCCAGCTTTCGCCCGGAACAGTTTTGCTTGAGGTGTCCAAGGAATCGCCGTTCGAAAGTGTAATACCATCAAGCTCACGACCGACGTATTCGTTGATGGCCAGAGCTTCAAAACCGTATGCCGGCGGAGAGAGCCAAGACAACCACCTAAAAATAGGAGGAATTTGCTGGAACTTGGGCATGAAACAAGAAAGCGTTGAAAAGATAAGTGTTGCTATGGAGACGATCGACTTTGCCACCACTTGCGTGCGAGAAATAGCACAAAAGAGCCTGCCCAAAGCCAGACCACAAAATTCCATCCCAATAAGAACTGAAAGGAAAATGAAATAGAATGGTTAGCATCGCACACACATATGAATAGTTCAAATTTTCCACAAGAAAAGAAAATTCTGAACAAATGTCCAGCATTTACCTGCAATGTAGAAAATGACCCGCTCCGCCTTCGGGTTCAGGTCGACCCACCAATAGGAAACCACTGCAATCAATATGGCTTCTAAAATACTGAGGGGCAACTCGTAGAGAACCTGACAAAAATAGTAGACGTGACTTGAGTAAAATTCAGAGGACTGGCGCTTGAAATAGGTAATTCTCTCTCGAATATTTTGAGGGACGGTGACACCTGTACTTAATAGCAACACCAAAAAAAGGTTTTGAAACATGAACGCTGTCCTTGCCAGTGATGAAGGGATATCTTGGGTCAAGACGGAGAAGAGGGATCCAACCACTACTCCAAAAAAGACGGCAACAAGCAACCGCAGATAGGTTGTAGGATTCCGTTTGATGAGCATATACTTGCGTCGACCAAGAATTTTGAAGTTATGCCTCATGCCTGACGCATACTTGGACTTGGGCAAGAGCTCCTCAATATTAACGAGATTCTGAGCCTTTCTGTTGTTTAACAAGCAAAATTGCTCAAGCATATCACGATAATTATCCGATTCCTTGAATCGGATTTGAATCGCATTGACAACCTCATCTTCTCCAGACATTCTATTTAAACACATGTCACTGATGCTCCCAACATCCAAATCGGCATCAGTTGTCCCTAAAAAGGTTTGGCGCAAGTTGTTCCGGTCTGAGGGAGGACCGAAGAAGACCATTTCTCCTCGATGATCCAGAACCAGAAGATTGTCAAAAAGCTCCACAATCTCATCCGAGGGTTGATTTAGACTTACAACCGCTGCTGATTGAAAAGAAAGGCAGGCCTTCTTCAGCTGCTGGCAAATGATAAAGGAATCCTGCGAGGATAGTCCATCGGTAATATTTTCCAATCCCAAGAAGCGCATACGGTACGCAATTAGCATTTCGCCAACCGTCACCCTTCGCTTCTGTCCACCTGATATTCCACGTAGATTTTCGTCGCCTATTTGAACAGAAAGAGAAAAAAGTGAGAACACTGATCATCTGTAAAGGAGGACTACATTATTTCCGATGCTTACCCACGACAGTATCTGCGACATGAGACAAATCCAGGCTTTCCAGCACCTCATCAACCTGCGCAAGAAGAGGAAAGAAAATGTGCCAGATCACAGATCAGCACAGAGTGCCACAACTATCGCCTACTGTGGTGACTTCTTTGTACTTACAACATCGTCAATTTCGCTATCGGTAGCCTTTTCAGATCGAGTACATTCGGCAGCAAAACGGAGCGTCTCTCGCACGGTCAAGACTGGAGCATGAGTTCCATCATCAGCCGAAACGTGAGCCGCAATGCGTCTCCACCCTTGAAGATTATTCGTAGGAATCGGCCTGCCGTTCACCCGGACCGATCCACAAATGCTGTACTTATCCGATAGGCGTCCCGTCAGGGTCTGAATCAATGCTGAGGAGAATTGCATGTCGGGACTCAAGACCAGGACCATTTGTCCGGATTTCACGTATCCGCTTGTTTCGTTCAAGGCGTAATAGGCATCCCTCTGTTCGACAGTCCATCCCCAGTTCTGCACCATGTAATTGGATACCGGCCGTGTCAGGCACGTGCATCTCGAGAAACAACCGTCGGTGCAGCAGCCTTTTTCTTCGGGAACGTAAACAGATACATCTTGAAAGGTCATGACAAAAGGATGCAAGGAATCAACGTAGGACTTTACAGAGGCATGTCGCACTAGACCGTCATGTGGACGAATCGATGGTTGCGTAAGAGAAACCGACGGACCGCCGGCGGGCTTCTCAACTGCATCAGTCATTATTTTCGAAACTTATAATTCGCTTCTTCTTTTTGAAGACGAGGCGCCTGCAGTTGTTTGAAGAACGGATTGAGATGTTACTTTGGCTTTGGCTAAACTTCAAAAAAAAATAGTCAAAGGTTGTGTTACAAACACAGGATTTTGAGTTTTGAGTTGTAGTATCTTTTTAAACTACCGGTACGGTATTTGCGAACCTTTGTTTATTACTACTCGAGTAGTAGTACTGGTAGGGGTGTAGTACTGGTACCAGAATAGCAGCGCTCAAACAACATACCAGGTACAGTATTACGGTAACTGGTACTCTAGTAGTAATATTTGAGCCTGCTGATTTTTTTTTGGAAGATTGATTTTCTTTAGCAGTACCAGGTAGCCATAATACGTAGTCACACTTAATGCAATCCATTCTTTTTTGTGTTTCTTTTACAGCAGTCCGGCGGAGAACAAGAGAAAGGAAACTTTCTGGTTTTGAACTAGACTACTGGTATTCCATCTAAGATTTTAATTATTAGTACCAGTACCGTACGACAGATCCGGAAAACAGTTTTCCACCCGGGCCATCAACTCTGCCCCACCTACTACTGCTACTAGCTAGTACCTGGTAGCTAGTACTGTAATAGCACTACACGGTCCAGACTTCTTATTCTAGTCTACTACCAGGTAGTTCTACTGTACCTTGGTATTCGATAAAAGGAGTAGCTACCACTCGTAGTCTACAGAGGACTAGACTAGTCTAGTAATACTAATGTTAGTAGTATTGTACTAGACTACTACTACTTGTATGTACTATTATGTAGGAGTGACAAAGATAAGGCGAAACGAAACATTTTTTTATCACAAAATAATGTACTCAACATGACTGTAACCCCCACCGAATTTTCTGAAGAACATTGACAAGCGACAACAAAATGAGCTATACAGATAATGTGGCTGCTCGAGATCGAGTCTCAACTCTACAGTAAAGAAAGCTAGTGGCAGTAAGCAGTGTCTTGTTTTGGGACCTACAAAGCCATTTTAGCCGAAACTCGTCAACGAAGGAATTGCACGCGCGTATCATTTTAAGAACACATGGGTGCCTCGCTTTATGGATTCTTCGTCTTCTTCTTCATCTCTGCGCAATGTGGTGCCCAAACCCATCAATATAATTTGCACTGTAAATCGCCCAAGGGTATGTCCGTTGCCCATCTTGCGCTGCTTACGACATCTGCGACTTTCTTAGGTTCCAGGGATCGAGTCTCGGGCATTCATTACTTGCCACGAGTTTCTCGCAAGAAATGACGGATCAGAACTGCTAGTCGTTACTAAAGTTTTCTGGAAGAAAAGAAAAAGGCATCAGATCTCCAATAATTGCTTCAGTAGGCTCCCCCATTCAATTCTCGTATTCCACCATGTCACGCGTCCTTGTAGCTTTTCTTTCGTGTCGTAATTTGTTGTGAGTATTGTGTGGATCACTGACGGTATTTTGGCTAGATCAGAAAAAATGACACCCCCACACTGTCGATAGTACTTGTTCACACCTAACTGATCCCCAAAGGTTTCCACCACTGACAAACATCCCGATGGTGCCATTTCTGAAAGCCGATGATACTCTCCCGGTGACTTTGTACCACCCTGTTTGTTGTTGGTGGTGTTGTCGTCGTCGTCTTTATTACTGCCACTGCTACTAGTATCTCCCACAAAGGAATGAACAATCAAACAAATTTTGCTGCGTTGGTACAGGTCAGCCATGTAGTCTAATCGACTGCCGGAATCTGCTACTTCTTCAAAAATGATATTCCACTCTTGTTGTAAAGCAATCTGTTGAAGTTGTAATTGAATTTCTTTTCGTCGTGGTGTCATAACACCAAAGAATACAACATCAATTGGTCGTGTCTTAGGATCTTGAAAATCAGCATACTCTGCATTAATAACATCCACCACGACATTGTTCTTGAATGGAACTTTACCTTTTTCTATGCCGATGGTTGTTGTTTCCGTCAAAGAAGGAGCATTGTAGTAATATGAATTCAATCGATGCTGATGGAGCGTCGGCAACAAAACGACGCTGTCTTCCAATCCCTTGGTGGATAACCATTGGTAATTCAAGTACGAATATTCCCAGATAATGCAATTTGGTGATTGGTGACACATGGTAAGGTATGATTCGGCATGTTGTCCGTACGGCGAACAACAGACTTGTTCCGTTTGAATGATAATGACGGCCGCGTTTGGAACGTTCATATAAAACGTTTCCATGGTAGGATCTTTTCTAACAGGAGAAAATAAAGTTTCGACCTTGATCCGCCCTGTACTGTTGAAAGAATCATCATTTTTGTGTTCTATCCTGCTTCTCGCAACCACAGGTTCATCCATACTGTGAATTCGCTTTAAACCGTACCCTTCCAATGCCACAACCATGTTATCCGAAACATCATCAAACAGCTTTTGATGGCCTCCCAAGTCGATGAAAAAGTACGGATGTTCATCGAGAATTCTTTGAAGTTTGGTACGCGTCATAGGAGCTGTTCGGGGACATGATATGCGAGCCATTTTCAAAGCCAGGGTCGTTTGTGTGTGAGATGTTCCGCAATTTGGTTGTAGAAATTTGGAGTTGTCGTTTTTATCTGTTTTGTCCTTTTTCATCAGACAAGTATTAGAGCTATCATCATATTTCTCCTCTGTAAAACAAATATCATCTGATGACAAAACCAGAAGAATTTGCATCGGCAGTAGTAGTACCAACCAAAAGTACGACCACCAAATTAGGCGCCACTGCTTGGCTGCTGCTGCTCCTCCTCCTCCCATGTTTGGCATTGAATGCTGGAGACAGGAGATCTGTATACGTCAAAAGTTGCTGTGTCTGTACTATGTACTACCTTCTATTTGCTGGAACGAACAGGTCATTTAATGGCTGAAAAGCACCGCTAGCATGCATGCATGCATGCATGTGTGCAGTGTGCATTATTTATGCATGCTCAAAATACCTACTCTACCTTGATAATAATTACAACTCGTCTCCTTGATTGTTGCTGGTTTTAGATTTTGATAACCGGATTTTCTCGTGACCGGGTGGATCATTCTTTCATCCAAAGCTTCACTTGGAGAGACACAATCATCAAGAACAACAACTAGCTAGCTAGCTAGTAGCTCTAGTAGACTACTAGCTAGTAGTAGTAGCTACTACTAGCTTGTAGTCTAGTAGTAGTCGAATAAAAATGGACAAAAATAGAGTACTCAGGACGGTAGTAGACTCTGCTACTCTAGCTAGCTAGTAGTAGTAGCTAGAGCTACTACTACTACTAGAGCTAGAATCTACTAGTAGTAGCTACTACTAGTAGCGGAGACAGAGAAAACTCAAAAGAGTGTTCTGGGTAGACATTATAACCCTAGCTCTAAATTTGCGCAGCACTCTACACATACGAGTAGCTTTTTTTCTCATCTTTGACAAACATCGTATTCCTACTCGAGTATAAGATTCAACCCTAGTATGCAACAGCACAATGTATCTCACAATTCACTCTGTAGATCATTTACCTTTTGGTTATTAATAGTATTAATCGTCTCGATTTTTCAGTACCTTTCTCGCCAATTTCGCAATTCTATTTCACGCCATGAACTTTGCAGCTTCTATCCTTCAGCGGCAATTCCAAGCTTCGAATAGCAAACGAATGATCTGTCAGCAGATGCAGATTTCTCGTCATCAGAGGAGGTTGTTACTGTTGTCGTGGCCGATATCATCATCGCCGATGTCATCGTCATGGACAAGATCTATGAGTCGTAGCAGCAACAGCAGCAGTGGCCAAGACACTAGTCACGACAACAATCGTAACGACAAAGATGACGAATCTCCTCTAATCGTTAGTCAATTTAACAATCGAATAGTGCACAAATTGTGGACCGAACGAGCCAAGGCGAAAAAATCGCCCAACAAAAACGCTCCTCCTCTGGGTGGTACCAAAAATTGTCCCTCAACTCTACTAGTAGCAGGCAAAACACCGTGTCAATCAGAAACAACCGTCGATTTTCCTTTTTCCAGTCAAGAATTATTAGCTGAATCGTACAGAAGTCCTTGGAATACCATGCGTATAGGACGATTATTAGAGGATTTGGATGCACTGGCAGGAAACATTGCCTTTTATCATGTTCGAAAACAAGATAATACTCCGTCATCGAACAGAGGTAATGACGAGGATGAAGCACAACAACAACAACAACAACAAGAAGAAGAGGTCCATCCCTTAATTGTTACTGCTTCAATAGATCGTATCAAACTTCGCAAAGATTCGCCTTCTATTGATTTAGATCAAACCCTCAGTGGACGAGTGACGTATGTTGGATCCTCTTCAATGGAAATCAAAATGCATTGTCGGGTAGTGGGAGACAAGGAACCATGGTTGGAAGCCTATTTTACCTTTGTTACGTTGGATCCTGAGACCAAAAAGCCCATGAATATTACACCATTACTGCCACAGAATGCGCAGGAACAGGTCGACTTTGATTTGGGAGCTAAGAAGGCCGCATTGAAAAAACAAAGACGTAAGGAACACAAACAAACTGCTGCCGAGGTCCAGGAACATGCCGAACGATTGCTGCAAGAGGCCCAACCTGTACTTTTGCACTTTCATTGCTCCTTGGCTGCAAAGTCACTCTTAATGAGCGCGACCAAAATGCAAAATGCCATGATTGTAAGATACAACCTGTATTTTTCATTGTGCATGTAATATATAACTGTTTTCGCTTCATCTTACCGAATACTGTATTTTCGCTATTCAACAGGCACAACCACAGGTGCGTAATCTGCACAATCGTATCTTTGGAGGATTTCTCGTGCGTAAGGCTTTCGAACTGGCGTTTGCCAATGCCTATGTATTTGGTGGTTCCCACCCTATCTTTAAAGAAGTTGACGAAGTATCCTTTGCTGCACCCGTCGATGTTGGTGACTTGCTTGTCTTTAACAGCCGCATACTATATACCAGTAGCAATCAAACGGAACGGTTGGCAGAAACAGATCTCAAACCATTGGTTCGCGTGGAAGTGGAGTGCTGGGTAACAGAACCGGAAACTGCTTCTGCCAAGCTTTCAAATCAATTTTATTTTACCTTTGCAATTGCGCGTGACGAAGTGAACGAGAACACTGTGCCGTCAGAGCTTCGCCAAATCATACCGGCAAATATCGACGAGGCAACACGAATGGCGCTCCGAATGAAAGCCGATCGGGACCAGGACGCCTACTAATTTTTATTTTGATGCGTTTAACGTTACAGCAAATGTAGACACTATTTATTTTTGTTCTTCAGGACCTGATATTTTAATCCTAAATAGATCTAATCATAGAAATCAAGTGCATGTAATGCATTTTGTCAAGCCCTCCAATATTCCTGGGTGGCTGATACTGTCGAGAGTACTATTCTGGAAGGTAAAGTCTTAGTTCGACATCAAATACAGGGTGGACAACGACTTTATTTCTATCCTCAGCAGACTACCTATTTAGCGTCGTCGACGGCGAAACTCAGAGGTTTTGTAACCTTGTTCGTTTTCTGTGAGGACATCGTTGGGATTATTCTCAGGGATTCCATCTTCGTTGTACTGAGGAACTTGAAATCGAGCCCTCTCAATACGTTCCTTGACGTGAAATGGATCGGCTTCCTTTACAGCAGCAGTGGTTTCGTACGGGGCTGGCCGAGCAGACACAGGAACGCTCTCGTGAAATGCTCCCGTGGTCTTGCCGCTTGGCAACGATTTCAGTTCCTCTTCATCCTCATCCACTTCTTCGCCGTCATCTAGGAGAGACATAATTGGGATGGTTCGAACCGGCTGGTAGTTCTCCATATTGTCGGTATTCTTTGGAGCGGTAATAGTCAAGACACCATTATCCATGTTGGCGGATAGTTTATCTGCCTCAACAAAGGGGTCCAATTGAAAGGATCGGGAGAACCGAGACGAGAAATGATATCCCGTACCTTCGTTGTGCTTTTCTTGATGCCCGGTCACTGTCAACATACGCGAACGCTCGTCGAAGCGGATGTTCATGTCCTTGGGTTTTGCTCCCGGAGCTTCGACGGAGATCTGGAATTTATCTTCATTGTTCATAATCTCGTAGTATGGCGACTTTTCCGATGAAGCCACCATGGGATAGTAGGCAGATCCTCGTAGGGACGACAGAGCGTTTTCAAAAAGGCTTTCCTGGCGACGCATCATACTACTGAAGACATCACCAGGAGACTCCACCCAGTCAAGCAAAGAAGAGGATGGTTCAAAGATGCTAGCGGGGCTGAGATCATAGCCCAGGACCAACCTGGGGCGCAGCCCAACAATGATAATCGCGAGCCAGAAGGAGGCAAAGTTCATCTTTTTTTGGTGAAAATACTAGCTTTTTATTTATTGATGAAATTTTGAGCAATATTTGTGGTACGTTTCGTTTAATGGGATTGGAGAGAGAGGTCACGAGAAACTGTACAGCATCTGCAAGCAAGACTAGGATAGTTGGGTGTGCTACGAGTGTTCCTTTGTCACTTGCCTCTATGCAAGAAGTTTTGTTCAGAAAGTACTACTTATAACTCCACTGCTGCCTAGCAGCTAGTAGATAGTACTGTAGTAGCAGAGGTTTCAGACATCCTTGTTTTCACGATTCTGATTGGATAGGACTGAAGGTGCACGTTTCAAATTCTCCATTTTTGGCAAAGCAACACTGCTTGGTAGCTACTCTACCTGATATAGCTGTACTACAGTACTATCGTAGTAAACCGCATGAACGATTTAACTGTACATTTTTTAATCTACTACTATTGGATACGAGGAACCAGCGCCAGCCACCTACGACTACTACTACTATTACTTAGAGTACTTAGTCGTCTACTGGTACTCGTACAAAGGTTTTGAAGGGGAACGGAGGTACTGTAGAATCACTGGAAGGACAATGGACGGTATCTATCTGAATGTGCCATGACACAAATATGAATACTGAGTATTGAGTATGTATCATTTTTTACTAGTAAGCAATCGAAATAATTTATTTTAGTAGTTATTGTTATTTTTCCTAGTACTCCAGTACCTATTTTCGTTTACACAATAGTAGGAAAGAAGGATTCTTAATCAATCGTATTCGGCTTTGCGATTCCTACAGTATTTTCTACAAGTGCATGTACTCGTTCATTGGCGCATCTAGAGCTCGATAGTTGCGTCCTCCTCTGTTTCAACATCGTGCACGTCCTTATTTTCCTCTGGTTTCTTTTCTTCCTTTTTAGTCTCGGAGGCCTCGAGCTTAGGTTGCTTCAATTCGGGAGGAGCGGAGGCAAGAATAGGGATTGACTGGACAGTTTGTTCCAATCGTTTTACATCCTTGGGCGCAGTAATCGTCAAGACCCCGTCCATCAAATTGGCCTGGATCTTAGTGACATCAACAACCGGGTCCAAAGAAAAGCTTTGAGAGAACTCGGAAGAGTACGAACTCGATTCCGACTTGGCTTGGCGAGAACCACGGATGGTAAGATACTGGCCGCCGTCTTCGAGGCTAACGTTCACATCTTCCATCTTGACACCAGGCACATCCATCGCGATTTGGAGTGTTTCCGGAGTGTTTGTGATTTCGTATCGAGGAGATGTTTGCTGGAAGGCATCATCAAAGGTTCGGAAGAGACTTCTGGGGCGTCTCACCATGGGGGTGAAGGTCAAGGCAGGCTCGAAAAGACTGGGACCGAATAGGCTGTAGCCGCTGGCAGCAACGGGGAACATAGCAGTGGCGGCAATGAGAGCGGGTGTTGAGAACTTCATGATGATGATTTTGTTTTGAAGTTGTTATTGATAAATTCAGACGCAATTAGTTTGTTTATTTTCAATGAATTTGATTTTATGAGACGGTTCTGATTTCTTGAGTTTGCTGTTCTCTTTATTTTTGGATGAGGCAGTGGAGCGGGTTTGGGCAATCATTCGTGCTTTTGTGTAACACCACCTAGCTAGTAGTACTCCGGAGTAGTCCTGTGGGACCGCCCAATAAGCCTACCACAATGCATCTTTGCACCAATATTCCATTAACACTTGGCATTAGGATAACGATGTTTGAAAAAGTGTACTATAACTCACGATTGAGGAATGCAAGCTACTGCGGTTTTTCCCGATTGGATCGGTTCTCAACTGCAACTCAATATTCACCTAGCCCGTTGTTTGCGTCAACAATTCGTACCATAAGGTTGGAAGGGCTCGTGTCATTCAGGGCGAAGGACGCCGCTAGGATCAAATAGCAAAGTTTAAGAGTCCATATTTTGCACAACAACCTCATTAGGGCGGCAAAAGAATATTTACGCTTCAGAGACTTGGATTGATAACTCCCTAATCTGCGCTTCTTTTGCCTAGTCGGCCTGCCGCTGTTGCCTTGTTGCTTTGTCTTGCTTTGTTGGCAAGCAATCAAAAACAGCCCGGGCCCAGCTTATCAATCCATGAGCCCTCGGAAAAAGTCGTAGGATACCAACAAAATAGCTGCACCCACACTCCTGGCATAGTTCACACTTAGGCCTCGAAAGTATCCGGGAATGCCTTCTCGTTGGTAAATATCTATAAAACAATGTATCCCATTTCGGTAGGTCTTTTCAATAGAATCCGACTGCATCATAAGACGTCGACGAACACTGTCCAAGGGATAATGGATTGTAGAGGCCAACAAACTCACTCCTTGAGCTGCAACCATCCGCTCCCAAAATGGTATTTCCGTAGCTGTTGCAGTCTCACTCATAACTTTACCATCGCTAGCTTGTTGTCTCGCCCACAATTCCGTCTTGATAAAATCATAACCTCCCAAATAGACCATTCGATACAGTGTCACGCTCCAAATGGCGACTCCAAAGCCTTGATACAAACCGGCAATGCCATTGGATCTGTAGCTATATTTAACGACATCTCGCATTCCATTAGGGTAGTGTCATGACTCCTTTCCCATATCTAGTGCTAATTTGGTCCGCATAAGACCTAGGGGGTACATCAGTGTAATGCCTGTTAGTCCTGCTAGAGCACCTGACACAAAGGATTTAGTCAATCGATCTTTTCGATCGTTACTTTGAGATTGAGTCAGTTGGTGGTTCTCTTCTTGCCTGGTTCGTATAGATAGTAGAAACTGATCTGCCGCTTTCTTGTACAAGTCTAAAAATAAGAAATTCAATCCAGTGGTTCCTCCTTGGATCAAAATGGTGGGCACATTACCTCTCCAAAGGGCCCAGAAGCCCTCTTCTTGAATGATTTTGGAAAAAGCCAATCGTCCACTCCTGTAAATATTGGAACTGCTGGATGTTTGTTGCTGTTGCCGCTGGGGGTCGGAATCGATAATAGACCCTCGTAGCTGTACAACCAGTTTCAAACGATCCAGCGGTGCCAGCAGAGTCTTCGAAAAAGCTCCAGCCGCTGTACCTGCTACGGCTTCCCGTATCGAGTCCATAGTAAACATTTCCAGTTTGTTCTTGTCATCGTTCCCAATTTTTTTCGCAAAGGGGCTGTTGTCTGAAGATAATGCCTCTGAGCCAAAAGAGCACCCCGCAATGGGGTCAGATAATGTGTAATATATAAATCCTCACACACCCCGCCACGACTGGAGTAGCAGGTGCGCTAGTGCAGGAAGTGTAATAA